>OHJU01000186.1_pt1 | contig 36439 bp, 23 predicted proteins | sample 1568711 | NCBI WGS metagenome assembly OHJU01 (sample SAMEA3879574, study PRJEB24766) | human gut metagenome | biome: human-associated habitat; feature: feces | place: USA | collected 1985/1987 | reverse complement strand
ATCCAAGTCACTTTCGGCATCTGTATACTTTCCCTGTTGCAAACGGACAATAGCACGTGCGCTCCATCCATCAGGATCATAACGGTCCATATCGATTGCCGTTTCAAAGTCATTCAGAGCCTGTATTGTATCCTTTTGCTTCAACGACACTTCGCCACGCATCAGATAAGCACGCGTGTACCTGGGAGCTATCTTCAATAGTTTCCCCAAATCTTCTTTGGCCGCATCATAATCCTCTTTCTGCATATGGCAAAGAGAAAGATTATGCCACAGAACAAGATTCTCCGGATCATATTTCAGAGCCGTCTGATAGTCTTCAATAGCACCGTTATAATTATTCTGCCGGATACGGGCCAACCCACGTATCTGATAGGCACCTACAACAAAAGGATTACGATCGATAGCCGCATCGCAATCCGCTTCCGCACCTTGGAAATCATCCAAATTGATTTTTGCCAAACCGCGAAAGAAGTAAGGCTCATATAAATAAGGCTTAGCGTTAATTACCTGGTTGAAATACTGGATAGAAAGCACATAGTCTTCAAAATACAACGCGTTGCGTGCGATTGTCATCACTCGCTCCGTATTGATCTGCGCACACAGCAACGTAGGAAGCAACAGGAAAGCCGTCAGTATCTTTTTTATCATCTTGTCTTATAAATGCTTGTAAACGAAACAAATTTAATGCTTTTCATTTACTTGGCGGGATTAACGGAAGACTTTTTATATTTTTTGAGCCTTTTATACCTTATTATAAGATTAGCTTATTTCACAGTCTTGACTTTATACGTGCAATGAGCTTTTCCCTTTAGCATCGCATTCAGTCTTCCCTTAATCATTTGCTTACGCAAGGGAGACAAATGATCAATAAACATCTTTCCTTCTAAATGGTCAAATTCATGTTGCATCACACGTGCCAGATAGCCCTCAACAATTTCGTCATGCTCTACCATATCCTCATCCATATACGTTACATGGATTTTATTACCACGCTTCACAGCTTCATGAATACCCGGAAGACTCAGGCATCCTTCTTCCATAGACACTTCTTCACCTGATACTTCCAGGATATGGGGGTTGATATATGCTTTCCGGAAACCTTTATATTCAGGATAATCTTCTGATAATACATCCAGATCAACGACTACAACACGAACAGGCAATCCTACTTGCGGTGCTGCAAGCCCTACACCTTCGGCATTATCCATCGTTTCGAACATATTCGCAATTAACTCTTTCAAATTTGGATAGTCGGGAGCAATATCTTCCGCCACTTTTCTCAATACGGGCTGACCGTATACATAAATGGGTAAAATCATTCTTTCTCTAAGTTACAAATTACTAAATCAATATATATAAGTATATATACCTTATTATAATATAAAACGTTTATTTTCCAAATAGCTTTGCAGAATAATAGTTGCACTGATTTCGTCCACCAAAGCCTTATTCTGGCGATCTTTCTTCTTCAGCCCGGCCTCCCGCATAGTGCGATGTGCCAAAACGGATGTAAAGCGCTCGTCAACATACTCAACAGGCATTTCCGGTAACTTTTTCTTCAACAAACGGACAAAAGGTTCTATACGTTTCATGTTTTCCGAAGCCTCATTATTCATCTGTTTAGGCAAGCCTACAAGAATACGTTCCACCGATTCTTTTCCTACATAATCAAGGATGAATGCCAGCAGTTCATGCGTAGGCACAGTGGTCAGTCCGTTAGCAATCATTTGTAATGTATCGCTGACAGCTATTCCCGTACGCTTTTTACCGTAATCAATAGCTAATATTCTACTCATAATGGGCTACAAAATTACGATTAAAATTTGAAATCTACCGTTAATCTTATATATAGTAATGCTTAAAAAAACAACTTGGCACATAAATGATTATTTTTCTCCCATTTTATTATCAGCAATTACTATTTTTTTCTCCTATTGGGAAAAAAATTCTCCTACTGGAAAAACAAAACACCTATTTATACTATTATTTTTAAATGATTACACAATACAGAAAAAGGGATGTTTGACAACATCAAACATCCCTTTCACGTTTTTTATACACTGATCATTTCAAATGAATATTAACTGTCAATCCACCACTGAAATATTGCATTTTCTGCATTTCCACTTGAAAGTGCAGGTACTTAAACAAACAATAAGTGGCGCCAAAAGCAAAATCTTTTGAGTCGTATTCCACAATCAGTCGTAATTGAGGATGAAAAGAGGGATTGTAGGTAATGCCCGCTGCCATTCCGTTTAACTTATACTCCTTACGCTTGTTGTAAAGATAAGAAAGATGCACTCCTATTTCTTCCCTTCCCAAGGGAATATGTTTTGTCGCTGCAACATAAAAACGACTGTAATAACCGTTTCCTTCCGTGGAAGCCATTTGACTGTTTGTGGAAGTAAAGGGGTCGGAAGTACCAAACACCACTGCAGGCATATATTTCCAGAACTGCCCTTCCTTCAACGCTCTCAATCGAAGCGAGAAATACCTGTCCTGATTGGTAAACCCAGAATATCCGTAAGGAGCCAAGCCCAATGCTTCCGCCTTGAAAAGCGTACAGGTGTAGGCCACCTCCATCCAGGGGAATATCGTAACATTCAGAAAATAATTGTACGTATGATAATACCAAGTGGGAGGAGTTAATTCTTTGTTCAAAAAATTACCGCCAATCATAAGCGTCTTGTCACGCTGCATTTCAGCAGAAGGTGCATGCAACAATCCTGTCGTGCCATACGTAAGTTGAGCAGAAACAGGAAAAGACAAACAACAAAGCAGAGCAACAAAGCACAACTTAAATTTCACCATTGCAGATAAATTCAATCAGAGATTAAAAAGAAGGCGTCTGGAAAATCAGGCGCCTTCTTTAGTATTTCTGTTTTTAACAGAGTATATTATTCAAGAATCACTACGCGGTTCAGATAGTTCTTGCTGAACATATTTTCAGTACCACCAAATCCTACGAATTCAAGTTGATCTTTGTCTACACCTTCAGCAATCAAGGCATCGTAAACAACCTGAGCACGTTTTTCTGAAAGTTTCTGGTTGTATGCTGCGCTACCTGTAGCCTTATCACAGTAACCTGCAACCTTGTATTTCTTATCCGGATTAGCCTTCAGAATCTTAGCAGCCAACTGAATATTGACCTTACCATAATCATCCAAACGAGCACTACCGATTTTAAAGAAGATAGCACGAGGACCAGCTGTCTGGATTTCCTTGATAACTTCCTTAACTTCCGGTTTCATGTTAGCCAATGAGTTCTTGCAGTTTGCCAAATCAGCCTGAGCTTGAGCCAATTCACTTCTGTAGCGGTTGATTTCAGCATTGATGGCATCTTCGTCAATATCAGAAACTTTCGCAAATTTCTTACCACCAAATGTATAAGTCAAACCTACATTTACGCGGGCAGTGGCCTCAGCCTTACGACAGTCGCTTGCATCGCCAAAGATAGAGGGAGTCACCCCAAAACGACCTTCTACATTCAAAGCCAGCTTCTGATTCAAGTTGAAGCCCAAGCCCAAACCTGCAGTAGCACCGAAACGAGCCTTGACATCATCGTTTGCAGCCAGTTGATAAGCATCGCCTACCATACCGCCTGTAAATTCTGTGCCTTTAGAAGAAAGGTTCATTGTAGGACCCGCAAACAGATAGAAATCGACTACACGATTGGGGTTGTAACCACCAAACAGAGTTGTCAGGTTCAGCATAGCATCCAAGTTGATTTCACCAAACTTTTTACAATATTTGTGATACTCACTATTTGTGCCTTTATCGAAGTAGGAATTGTCTTGATTGTCAAGACTCTGCCACAAACCGCTCACTTCACCACGTACCCCCCAAGTCGGAGTAATGTATTTACCAATCTGGAGATTGAAGTTCATGGTCGGAGTATTCAAGCCGCCATTCAGAACAGACATGCCTCCAATACCAACACCCACAAAGATGTTGTCTGAAGCCTTCTTCGTATAATAATTTTTCTTTTCTTGCGCATTAGCCAATACACAAGAACCAGCCAATAAGATGGACAAGGTTAAGAATTTAGCTTTCATTTTTATATATTTTTTATTGTTCTTATTTAAACGTACCTACAACACTCTATTAATCGGGCAAAACAATACCACCACCGGCATTTTCACTTGCACCATGTCCATGACCATGCTGGTAAGCGTGTGAATGGCTAGGATGAGCCATTTCTTCATACTGTGCAGCAGTACCATTCAAAGCATCAGCTTTGATTATGCCTAAGATCTCTCCGCTGTTCTTATAAGAAATTGTATAAGTAGTGGTAACCGGGTAAACCTCAAACCAAGCACGATAAATGCTCCATGCAGAAATCTTCATTTCAAGCACAGAATCTTTTGTATAGTTGTACTTCAAACTTTCAATGAAATCTGTAACATCAACATCTTTCACTTCGCCTTCTTTTGCAGCTGTCTGCTGGTTATACAGTTTATAGCTTACCTTAGTAATCAAAATATAATCGTTTGCATTTTCCCACCAAGACTTACCTGCATGATTGTGAGTAGGATTAAGCAATTCGCTTACGCGAGCAGGGCCTTCTTCTCTCACACCTTTAATCACAACTTGGTCTGGTTCTTCCGGTGTAGCAGTCTTCACAGCTACCAGCGTAGCATTGTATGTAGCCACACCACCAGCTTTCACAGCATTAACATGAACCGTAACAGACTGGATAGCCTCATAACCGGCAGGAGCAGTAGCACTAATCACCACATCCTGAGCAGCGATACTACCATCAGCACCGGCTTTCAATGTAACTGCCATTCCACTTACCTCTCCTTTATCTGCACTAATAGTTACACCAGACACAGCTGCTCCACTTGGAAATTCTACTACATTCACATTAATGGTAGCTTTTGCTGGTTCTGTTGTAAATGTCGCATTCAAATCTTCCTTTTCACACGACGTAAAAAGAAGAGAGCCTACTAAAGCGACTACGGCAAAAGCAAACATGCTACCAATGCCGTTTAAGAATTTAATCTTTTTCATCTCAATAATAAATTAAAAATTTAACAATTCTGACTTAATAAAATATGGGTTAAAACTATTTTTTTCCATTATATTGTCACTGGCTTCCGCTTTATATTCCTTATAATAATACCGTTCATTACCAGCATTATAAACAAGTCCCATATTAGCAGAAGTATTTATCCTTGGCCATTTTTTGTAACGTTTATACTTGTAAGGCGGCAATGCCACTTGAAACCGGAACCCCCCGTTAGCCTTCGCCCATTTCGCTTTCATTGCATAAAAGCCAATGGAGCAATATCGGAAATGACGAATCATTTCAAACTTAACTCCCCGGTCCTCTTTCAAGTATTGCTCAACCTTCAAGTTGAACGATGTGTTATACTGTGGCCAATAAAAACTTCCACCTATCGTCCAGGTCAATCCCATTTTCGGATCATAATGAAACCGAAAGCCGTCCCAATAGCCAATAGCTGTACATCCCATCCGCGCCATGACAGAAAACCTTTCATCTGCAAAGGGACGAAAGAATTCAGCATCCACGCCATACCGGTCGGCATTAAAATAGCCCACTGTCACTTTACCAAACACATTGTATGGCAAGCGAAAACGTTGGGATATCGTCAAATGCCCCGGATGAATCTTATCCTCATAACTTCCATACCCATCATTATAAACAGGTATCTTTAACTGCCCTGTCAGCTTCATCCCTTTCCACAACGACACTTCCACTGCCGGACTAAGATCAAACAACACCTGGTAAATCTGCGTAAGAAGCAAGTTCCTGAGAGCTAACTGAGGATACACCAACACATCCACCTTAAACAAAGAGCTATTTTTCACCTTTATTTTCCGTGCCTCCCGCCACGCTTCACCCAATTCATAGGTAACTTTCCAATCATTGCGTTCGACTTGAGTCACAGTATCCCCCTTTACAGGATGATAATAAAGAGAAATTTGAGGTATATTATTATCTAAAACGATTATCCGACATTTTTTTTGTTCCGGCAATCCTATCTTTTGAATAACATCCACCGCTTTGCTTATACCGACACCCTGCAAACGATATGCAGAATTCTGCAAAACATAAACACGTTCGTTGTCATCTTCCGTCCACCCCACATTTTCAAATCCCATTTCTACTAAAACATTTACAGTACTTTCCCCCGTTTGACAAAATCCCCTTAAAGGAATCAAACAGAATAAAAAGAGCGCCGCACATTGTGCTATTGTTTTAGTAGTTAGACACTTCCTTATGTTAGAGTTTTTACACCTCATCATTTTCAACCTTTTTTGCATCTACGCGATACAAAATATGCTGCAAAAATAGACACATTTTTAATAATATCAAAGTTTTTTTTTAGAAAATATAAAATAATACAGCTTTTCCTCTAAAAGTCCTTAGAGAAGCTCGGGATTGTTTATACAGAATACATAAAAGGCATTGACAAAAGGCCAGATATTGTTCACTTTTATTACATCATACGGTATTAATATACCAGCTTTACATTATCAACCCAAAGTGAATTACCAGGAGAACCAATATAAGCACCTCCATGACTGGAAGTAAATTGCAGTAATAGATGAGTAGGAACATCTTCTTCCGTTCCCCATGCCACTTCTTTAACGGGAACACTCTCTCCCTTACTGTTGATGGCATAACGCTCTTCTACTTGCAAACGCATCATATGAGGTTTATAGGCAGGATCACCTGTTATATCTCCGTACATGATTGAATAAGTAACATTGTTACGCCAGTCATCAGTTGTATTATAATAACGTACCACCATTGTACCTATGCGCTTCGCAAAAATATTTCCATCCTTGTCTTCCCAACGTTTCTGCAGGAATAAATTCACTTCCGGAAAGTCTTTACCGTCTACATCCGTAATACGGCTGAAACCTGTAGCGCGGATACGCTTCTCTCTATCAGACATCTTAACTTTATAGTCAAACTGAACAGCGATCGGTTTCTTCGTGAAAGGAATACCGGAATTCAACATCTTCTGCGGATTCTTCGTTCCCTTAATCGGCTCATGTACTTCACCCAAAAACATAGAACCTGCAGCCAGCACCGTAATATCTACGATTCCTAATACCTTTACACTCTCCATACGGGTATCCATACGTGCGCAGTAACCTTCATCACGTTTTTCGGGAAACACAGAGGTATTTGTTTTAGTAATACCAGCCACACGTGCCATCACATTGGAAGTCGCCCACGGTGATCCACCCATATTCTTATAAGCCTTATTCTCACGAATAGTTGCAGTCGGCCCGATAGCATACACATTCTTCAATGCGCCACCGATAATACCCGACTCTTTAATCTGGCGGTCTACCCACTGGTCCATATTGCCGAATGGAATCATCTCCACAGTATGCTGTTGTTGTTGCTGCTGTGCAGATACCATCCCGCAATATAAAAAAGCGGATAGCATACCATACATACGAATTTTCTTCTGCATCATCTCATTAGCCTTTCAATTAAAGTTCATAGTTCCACTGATCCAGTGCAAAATTCCAGTTATCCTGTACTAATTGCACAGTACGATCATCATATTTATATTTATTCTTCTTATATCCTTTCTTTCCACCTACATACTTCTCGATGTCACCGCGTGCCTCTGCAAATCCGGGAATAGACAAATCATGATAAATCTTTTCGGTCATTCCCATAGCATCAGCCTCAAAATCTTCGAATTTAACTTCAATCAGATTCCCGGCAGGGATGCACGATTTATCCGCCTCATATTTATGGTATAACTTAGCATAAATAGAAAGGATATTATTTTCCAGTTCCTCGTTACTGATGTCTTGCAACTTTAACGGCTGAATCGTATTCGTGAAGAAACTACGGGTACTCTCAAATACCGTATAAGGATTACGCATCAGATAAACAAACTTCGCATTGGGGAACATCTTAACAAGTTCCTTCACACGCCCCGTATGCGGCGGGTTCTTACTCAAGAACTGCGTTCCATGTGTATTCCACAATGATATCTTAATCAACTTGACAAATACCTCTTCAAACACTTTCAGTTCTTTCTCCGTGATATCATTAAACAACAGATATTTATCTGCATATTCCTGCTGATATTTAGGAAGGAACCAGAAATTATAATAAGTATAAGGCATCATATTTGCCAGTGCAAACTCTTCCTCCTGCGGCAGGTCTACAGCAAGTTCCATATTATCCGTAGGACGCTTATCGGGCATCAACCAACTCATATTCTTCTTAAAGAAAGGCTGCCCCCACATCATCAAATGCGGAAATACGGTCTGATAAGTAGTATTATAACCAAAATGTTTATCACATGAAAAGACATTATGCACAAAGGTTGTTCCACTACGCCAATGGCCAAGGATGAATACCGGATCATGTTCCAAAGGTTGAGATGCCAGTCGCTTCTCATAACGTCCATTCTGTAAAGGAGCCAGAGTAGAAAGCAAGCGGCATACGGCTTTAGTCAAGCGGTACTTGCCTTTGTATGCTGCATCTATCTCACGTCCTTTCGTAATAGCATTAAATGTCTTCCAATCGGCTCCAACCAATGTATTTATAGGAAGTTTATTAAATTCGAGTAAACCCATATCATTTACAATTTTACAATTTACGATACAAATGGTAAATTATTTAATGATTTTCACTTCAATACCCTGACGCTCCAAGTCTTTCACTGCTTTCTCTATGATTTCATAGTGTTCGGGGGCAATGCCAAGCTTCGGTAAATTCAAGACAGGAAGATCTTCCGAAATATGCATGTCTTTATCCTCTACCCTATCGATAATCATACCGACAGCACTGGTATTGTTAGTTATCGGATCAATCAGAATGAAGGCTCCTGTTGCTTTATTCTTTTGATAAGGGTCAAAGAATAATTCTTTTGCCGTAGTCAGCACAACACGCGCTATCTGATTCAACTGCATGGGCAAGCTATCAGTAGTTAATTGTCCATTCTCGACCGACAGTTGTTCCATCGTATTGACATCTACCTTATACTTGATATTACTGATACGTGAACGGCTCAGATTAGTGGTTTGCTTAATAAAAAATGATTTATTAAGATCCATCGGTTCTTCATCCATCCATACCAACATAGCCTCGAAATTACGATCGACAACCGGCAAGTTATCAGGATGTACCAGCATTTCTCCTCTTGATACGTCTATCTCATCTTCCAGCGTTAAAGTCACAGACTGAGGCGGAAAAGCATAATCCAGTTCACCATCATAAGTAACAATGCTCTTAATACGTGATTTCTTACCGGAAGGCAATGCAACTACTTCATCACCTTTACGCACAATTCCTGAAGCTACTTTACCACAGAAGCCACGAAAATCGAGGTTAGGCCGCAACACATATTGTACCGGGAAGCGGAAATCTGCCAGATTATGATCATTATCAATATGGACTGTTTCAAGAAAATCGAGCAAGGATATACCGGCATACCACGGAGTACGCTCAGACTTAACGACTACATTATCACCATCCAAGGCTGATAGCGGAATACAAGTTACATCCGGAATGTTCAACGGAGCAATAAATTCCTTATATTCCTTAACTATTTCATTGAAGCGGTCCTCTGAAAAATCTACCAGGTCCATCTTGTTGACAGCAAGCACCACATGCTTGATACCTAACAAAGAAACCAGGAAAGAGTGACGACGTGTTTGTGTAATCACCCCTGTACGGGCATCTACCAAAATAATAGCCAGATTAGCCGTGGAACCACCCGTAATCATATTACGTGTATATTGTTCATGTCCCGGAGTATCGGCAATGATAAATTTACGGTTGTTGGTAGAGAAATAACGATAAGCCACATCAATCGTAATACCCTGTTCGCGTTCTGCTTTCAGGCCATCCAACAACAGCGCATAGTCAATATGATCGCCGGCATTTCCCATTCGTTTGCTATCGCGTTCCAATGCATCCAACTGGTCCTCGTACAATTTCTTACTATCAAACAACAAACGTCCGATCAGCGTTGATTTTCCATCATCTACCGAACCGGCAGTCAGAAAACGGAGCAAGTCTTTCTGTTCATCTTTATCCAGAAACTCCTTGATATTTAGTTTAGAGTTATTCTCCATCACTTCTATTTTTTTAATTATCACCTTTATCTTCGTAAACCTAAGCATTAAAGTTTTAAAGGTCAGGTTTAAGATTCCAATCCTCAGGTTTTAATTTTTAATTCTTAATTTTTAATTCCTAAAAGTATCCCTCGCGTTTTTTCTGCTCCATGCTGGCCTCCTGATCGAAGTCGATTACACGGGTAGTACGTTCGCTCTTGGTAGTGGTCATCATCTCTTCTACAATCGTTTCAATTGTATCGGCATTGCTTTCCACTGCACCTGTCAGCGGCCAACAGCCTAACGTACGGAAACGGACCATTTTCATTTCTATCTGATCCCGATACTTTTCAGGCAAACGATCATCATCCGCCATAATCAGATTACCATCAATCGTAACACAAGGACGTTCCTTCGCATAATACAACGGAACAATAGGAATATTTTCCAAACGGATATATTGCCAGATGTCCAGCTCAGTCCAATTGCTCAAAGGGAACACACGAATACTTTCTCCCTTATGTACCCGGGCGTTATAAATATCCCACAATTCAGGACGTTGATTTTTTGGGTCCCACTGGTGGAACTTATCACGGAAAGAGAAGATACGTTCCTTTGCACGTGACTTCTCTTCATCACGCCGTGCACCGCCAAAAGCTGCATCAAACTTATACTTATCCAAAGCACTCAGCAGAGCTTTTGTCTTCATCAGGTCCGTATGTACCTTACTGCCATGCGTAAATGGTCCCACTCCTGCATGGAAAGCTTCCATATTGCTCTCTACAATCAGATTCCACCCATACTTCTTAGCATATTCATCACGGAACTGAATCATTTCTTTAAATTTCCATTTTGAATCGATATGCATCAACGGAAAAGGGACTTTGCCAGGATAAAAGGCCTTTTCAGCAAGGCGAACCATCACCGAAGAGTCTTTTCCGATACTATAAAGCATCACTGGGTTTTCAAATTCCGCAGCCACTTCACGGATAATATGAATAGACTCTGCTTCGAGCTCTTTCAGATGGCTTAATTTATATTCTTCCATTTTTATATAATCACTTTTTAATCTGTATCTTTGATAAAACAAGGTCAAGCAACTTGTTGACTGACTCTTCCAGACTGAGCACTGAAGTGTCTAAAGTCAAAGCCGGGTGGGCAGGAGCCTCAAACGGAGCAGAAATACCGGTAAAATTCTGAATCTCTCCCCGGCGTGCCTTGGCGTACAAGCCTTTCACGTCCCTGCGCTCACACTCGGCCAGAGGAGTACTAACGTAGACTTCAAGAAAATTTTCCTGACCAATGATATTGGCAGCCATTTCGCGAATGTCATTGTTAGGACTTATAAATGCAGCAATAGTAATAATACCTGTATCAATAAAAAGTTTAGAGACTTCCGCTATACGACGGATATTTTCCACACGGTCGGCTTCGGTAAAGCCCAAATTATTATTAATGCCGCTACGGATATTGTCCCCGTCCAGAATACGGCACAGCAATCCGCGTTTGTGCAATTCACGTTCCAAAGCAATAGCTATTGTACTCTTACCGGAACCGCTCAATCCGGTAAACCATATCATCATACTATGTTGTCCAAGGAGCTCTTCTTTATCTTGTCTCGACAACATCCGATCAAAAATCGGATATATATTATTATCTGCCATAATCTAAATTAAAAGGGCCAAATTAATGGAATCAGGAATATGGATATCAAGAATGCTATAATATTCAACGGCAAACCAATGCGAACGAAATCAGTAAACTTATAGTTTCCTATACCTTGCACGATCAGATTTGTCTGGTATCCGATCGGTGTGGAGAAACTGGCAGATGCAGCCATACAAATTACCACAAAGAAAGGCATAGGACTAACGCCCATCTGCGAAGAAATGGAAAGTGCCAACGGGAAAGCCAATGCTGCAGCAGCATTATTTGTGATTAACTCAGTAAATAAGTTCGTGATAATAAACACGGCAGCTAATAACACCTGCGGTCCGTAATGTTCAGTCAGACCGATGATATAACTTGCCACCACATCTGCCACACCAGAATTCACCATCGCTTTACTAATGGCAAAAGCACAGGCAATGGTTATCAGAATATCCCAAGAAATGTATTTGGTATATTTACGCGCCGGGAAGATTTTTGTCCATGCCATAATAATAGTAGTCACGGAAACAAAGAAGAACATATCCAGCTTAATATCCGGAAATGCTTCTTTCACAACCGGCAACTCTCCTACTGTAGCTCCGGCAATCATTAATATCAGCAAGATAAGAGCAAACCAACGTTTTCCTTTTCCGGGAACCGGCTCGTTGTCTTTACCATTAGCCAACAGAACGAACACTGAGGATTCTCCCCAAGTCTGAACGAAAGAATCATCTGCCATCACCACCAGCGTATCGCCATCGCGCAGGACTTCATTATCCAGATTCTCCGTAATGCTCTGTCCGCTTCGCTTGATTTCCTTAACAGCAGCACCATAGTGACGTTTAAAATTAAACTCACCCAGTTTCTTGTTGATACCCGGAAAACGGGGACCAAGCACTGCTTCAACCCGATGCAAGCTACTATCCTCCTCCTGGTCGTCATCCAATTTTACCGCATCCGTACGAACATCAGGCAAAAGTTTGGAAGAGAACAGAAACAAATAAATAATACCTGCAATAGCAATGAAAATACCGACTTTGCCCAACTCAAACATGGTGAATCCTTCATAGCCAGCCTCTAATATCATGCCATGTACCACTAGATTGGTAGAAGTTCCAATTAAAGTACAGATACCACCCAAAATTGTCACATACGAAAGAGGTATCAGAAACTTAGTAGCCGGTAATTTTACCGATTCAGCCCAACGTTTTATAATCGGGGCAAATATGACAACAACTGGAGTATTATTAAGAAAAGCAGATATAAAAGAGATAGTGGGGAGCATGCGCAACTGGGCCTTAAATACAGTTGTTTTTCCCATAGGAAGTAGCTTCTTGATTACTTGTCCCAATGCTCCGGACTGACGAATACCTTCGCTAACCAGAAACAACATGGCTACGGTAATCATTCCTTTATTACTAAACCCCTCCAGCATTTCTTTAGGGCTCAGAATACCTGCACATAAGAACAAGACTACAACGGAAAACAATACCATTCCTGGACGCATTTTATCCAATACTAATGCAACAACCATGCCCAAAAGTGACAAAAGCACGAATATTATCTCAAATGTCATAGATTCATTGTATCTTGTTAATACTTCATTCGCTTAGGCTCAACCACAAACCATGGGTTCAGCAAATCCTCTTTATTGTAACAAAGCGGTTCTTCTTTTCCCGCCTGATAGACTTCCATTCCTGCCGCACGTGCAATGGCATGTCCGGCAGCAGTATCCCACTCCATAGTAGGTGCAAAACGAGGATATACATCTGCTTTTCCTTCTGCTACAAGGCAAATTTTTATAGAACTGCCACTTGAAATTAATTCGACCTCAGCATGCTGACGTTTCATCTCTTCAATGTAGGATTCTGTTTCAGGCGTCAGATGTGAACGGGAAGCAACGATTACAAATTTATCTCTTGCAGCCTCAGCAGGCAAACGGGTAGCAGATGCCATTAATTCCTCCAATGAAACATCTCCGCGTGAAGTAATGCCGGATAACCTATACGCACCGATATGTTCTTCTGCAAAATAGAGTTCTTGCTTCACCGGAAGATAAATCACCCCCATTACCGGCACTGAATGGCTCACCCATGCTATATTTACAGTAAACTCACCATTCCGCTTTATGAACTCTTTTGTTCCGTCCAACGGGTCTACAATCCATAAAGAATCCCATCCACAGCGCTCAGTATAAGGCAGATGCTTTCCTTCTTCACTCAAAACAGGAAAAGGGGTAGCATTCAAATATCCGGTAATGGTTTCATGAGCTTTACGGTCGGCAATGGTCAAAGGAGAGTTATCCGCTTTTTTTTCAATTTCAAAATCTGATGCCGGGTCATTATAGATAGAGAGAATGTCCGCACCGGCGTGCAGAGCTGCATCTATCGCGTTTAATATATATCGTTGTTCCATATATGGTATCTATACTTATATAGTGTGCAAAATTAAAAACTTTTTCATCCTCAAAAGTTTCCACCCTCAGTTTTATAACTTCTTTTAAACTACATGATATATTTATAAGCACTTTTCACAATCGATAAAACAAAAAAGGTACTTCAACTTAATATTGAAGTACCTTATCCCAAAAACAGTTTCTTTTCCGGCTATTTTTCCAGAAAACAACTAAACTTTTACCTATTTTGCATATATTACAAAGTAACGATTGTCTTCATTTATTAACGCCAAATAGGAGCTTTACAAACCATTGATTATCAGACATAGTATAATAACAGTAATTCAGTATACGACTGAATAGGGTTCAGTATACGATTGAAACAGGTTAAATATACGACTAAACTCACAGGCATTGCCTTTTGTTCATATTTACTACTTACAGGTATAAATCACCAATCCACTCAATAATCATAACGAAGTGATTTATCAACGTCTGCTTTTGCCCTTATCGGCACAAACGTGAATCCCCATTCATAATTTTGATTGGCAGGTATTGTATAGCCCGGTTGCACTTTTGCTCCCCAACTATCATAACCAGCCACTCCTTGCTGTTTCATGTCAACAGACACCTCTACAAAATCCCGGGGAATAATGTCATTCACATGAGTCATCTTCCGCATCGCATTTTTAGCCTCATCCAGATCATGGTTTTCGATTTCTTTCGGAGAACGGTTCCGCCATTGATATGGACGGGATGAATCTTCCGCATCAAAATCTTCAATTGTATTTCTCAATGCATTAAAACCAATAGTCTTATCTGCCTGTACCAACAAACCACGTCCGCTCTTATCTGACAAGACAACCCAACGCGCATCTGTACGATGTCCGTTTTCTTGCGGACGAACATAATCCACATACATTGAGTCGGCAATAGTCTTATAGCGCCCTACCATGCTTCCGGCATTACGGTCTATATAGTTTTCTTCCGGACCACGACCAAAATACTCTACTATATTCATATCCTGCGGTATATGAAAACGTATCCCGATACGAGGTACTTCAAGATTGTCTTTCTTTTCTTTCTTTTTACCGGGAGTATAAGTCGCAAGATGAGTATCCTCCGGCACATCAGTCTTCACAGCCTCCTGGTCAGTAGCAGTAAACTTCACGGCCACATTCACCACTCCATCCGGATATATTTTATAATCGACACAATACTGATTTCCGGCAGGTAAATCATATACCACATTCAGTAGTGCATTCTTTCCCTCCATTCTCACAGCAGCATTGCTCACTTTAAAGTTATGGCTTGAAGCTTTCCAGATTTGCAGACGCTTCGGGTTACTGTTCCCGTAATCATTATCATTGGGTGCACGCCAGAAATTAGGTTGCACACCTGTCTCTTTATCAAAATATTCAAACCCATTTACTTTATAGGAAGTAACCATACCGGAAGTACGGTCAAACGCAAAATACACTTTAGGAGAAGAAACGACTAAAGTACTCCCCTCTTCTTTACAACCCAGGTCCGGTCCTGCTGCTTTATATGCAATCTTATTTGCTTCTACCGGCAATCTGAACTGTTCATAAGCAATTTCGTATCCTACCGGTATCAATGGCTCAGGCTGAGTGGTAACCACACTAAAATGTACATAGTATTCAACTCCCGCTTTTCCGTTCACATTCTTCACCGGAATTGAGAATTCTTTTTCCTCCTGAGGTGCTACATCCAAAGTCAAACTTCCTTTTTTAACAGGGATGCCATTGGCACGCAGCTCATAACGAATGGTATATTTTCTCAAATTAGTGAAATAGAAACGGTTTATAGCCCGATACTTACCGGCAGCTACATCAACAGCATCAAATGCTACATTTTGATGTACATACTTCACTTCTGCCATAGCAGGATGCGGCTTACGGTCGGGCCCCACCAGACCATTACAACAGAAATTACCATCGCTTGGCATATTTACTCCATAGTCTCCTCCGTATGTCCAGTATTTACGACCGTTCTCATCAGTTTCCGATATTCCCTGATCCACCCAGTCCCAAATATATCCACCCTGAAGATTTGGGTATTTATAGATTTCTTTCCATTGATCCCACAGATTACCATTTGAATTACCCATAGCATGAGAGTATTCCGATTGAACTACAGGGCGATCAGAACCTGTTTCTCCAATATATCGCAACCATTCTGCACTAGGGTATTGCGGTACGTACATATCCGAATTCCATTCCCACTGTGCACGCTCATAATTTACGGGGCGGTCCATTAGTTCTTTATCCTGATCCTTCAGCCAAAGATAAGTCTGATAGAAGTTGTAGCCATTGCCGGCTTCATTACCCAAAGACCAGAATGTTACAGAAGGATAATTCTTATTGCGTTCATACATGTTCATTGTACGATACATGTGTGGCTTCAACCATTCCCGATTATTACCCAGTGTTCCGCCTTTACGCAAGTCATAATACATTCCATGCGATTCTATATTGGCTTCATCGTAAACGTACAATCCATATTCATCACATAATTCATAGAAGCGGCGGTCTTGCGGATAATGGCAAAGACGAACCGTATTCAAATTATGCTGTTTCATCAACTCAAAGTCCTTACGCATCAGTTCTTCCGTTACATAATGTCCGGTGTGTTCATTATGCTCATGGATATTGACACCTTTCAGTTTCAGGGGCTGTCCGTTAATCATTAACACCACATACGGTTTCCCATTCTTAGCTATCTGGTCAATCTGTTTGATCTCGATACGGCGAAAACTGACATTGAAAGGAACGATTTCCGTCACTTTATCTTCTTCTTTCAATGATATCAGCATTTTATAGAGATTAGGGCCCTCGGACGTCCAGGTCTTTACTCCAGGTAAATTTGCACCAAATGTCACTGTCTGAATATCTTTGCCTTTCACGATACAACTCTCCGTAGCATTAGCAACCACTTTTCCGGAAGCTTTATCTATCAACTCATACAACACTTGCAAGTTTTTATCTGTAGCGGCGTTGTTACGAATATCGACAGCCAATTTAAAAATACCGTTCGTGTAACTATCATCCAATGTAGAAACTACCCGGAAATCTTTCACGGCAATTTTAGGTTGAGAGTAAAGAAATACATCACGTTCTATACCACTCAGACGCCAGAAATCCTGACACTCCAGATATGACCCCGTACTCCAGCGAAATATTTTCAGAACCAATGTATTTTTACCATTCTTTATATATTTGTTTATCAAGAACTCTGCAGGATTCTTGGAATCTTCATTATATCCAACTTCCTGTCCATTCAGATAGACATAAACACCGGACTTAGCACCCGCAATATGCAAATAAATATCACGTGACATCCAATCTTGCGGTACAGTAATTTCCCGTCGGTAAATACCTACCGGTATATCTTCCGGCAATTGCGGAGGCTGTGGATTCAGCGCTTTGAATTCATACCCGTGATTGGTATAAATAGGTACACCATATCCTTGCACTTCCCAGTTGCCAGGAACCTGAATATCATTCCACCCTTTCATATCTGCTACTTCCTGCACAGCATCTACCGGCAAATTACGATGTGAATCCGAATAATAGAACTTCCATGTCCCATTCAGTAACTTATAGAAGTTACTATTCTCATATTTCCCACTCAATGCACTCTGACGGCTATCATAGGTCATAAAAGCCGTACGGGGAGACTCCCTGTTCACAGAAACAGTCTGTATGTCCTGCCAATAAGGAAGAGTATGCATTTTATTATCACCTGCATTTGCCAGCACAGAGCTACCTAACATGCATACTCCCAATAAAATTACTATACCTTTATTCATACCATTAGATTATGTTACACAAATTATTTACAAAATAAATCTTTTACTTAATACAAAGAACTTTTTATCATCTTTTTTACATATTCTTGTATCTCATCAAAGCTTCCAAATAGTAATAATCTGCATAGATAAGGGGAACATCTATTTCTTCACCATGTGGAATACTTCCAACGCTATGCATCAGTATAAAATTGCAGTTCGTTCCAGGTTCGGCCAGATAGGCAGGAGATGAAAGAGACTTCAAGATATGTGCCGCAGCGGCACTATACTTCTTACCGTCCGTTACATAACCTGATAATTCTAAAAAGGCAGAAGCAACAATAGCAGCAGCCGAAGCATCACGTGGTACTACCTTAAAGATTTCCGGGTCATAATTCCAATCAGGCACATAGTCTTCTTGTCCTGCATTAAAATCCCAATAAGGAATGCCATCTTCCGGCAAGTTCGGGTGATTCAGCCAGAAATCGGCTGTATGAACTGCCATATCGAGAAAATCTTGCCGGTGAGTTTCACGATAAGCCATTGTATAGCCATAGATAGCCCATGCCTGTCCACGAGCCCAAGCCGAGTTATCTGAAAAGCCCTGGCAAGTGGCTTGATTTAAAACTTCACCGGTTTCGGCATCATAATTCACAACGTGATAATTGCTGTAATCTTCACGAAACTGGTTCTTAGCTGTCGTCTCAGCATGACGATTAGCCACTTTTGCGTAAACAGAATCTCCTGTCACTTTCGTAGCAAAGTACAGCAATTCCAGATTCATCATATTGTCGATAATGACCGGATAAAACCATTCATCCTTGCCATTCCAGGATTTCCGATAATTCCATGATTTAATACAACCTGTTTTCTCATTGAAACGAGTACACAACGAACGGGCAGATTCGACTAATACATCTTTATAAGCCTCATTTCCGGTTAAACGATATGCATTCCCGAAACTGCAATACATCAAGAAACCAATATCATGATGATTGGTCATTTTCTTCAGGGGTTCAAGTGATTCCGTCCACTTTATTGCAGCCTTTTTCCAATCTTCTTTGTTGGTATATTCATATACATACCACAGACAACCGGGATAAAAACCTTCCGTCCAGTCATTTTTACGAGTTACCTTCAGTTTCCCGTCTTTACCTATCGTACGAGGATATTCGGTAGCTTCAGGCACAGCCTTCAACTGATTGGACAGTTGTTGTTCCGCCCTGGTAAAACCTTGTTCTACAATGCTCGTATCTTCTCCTCCACTACATGCTATCAACACTAATACCGATATGCACAAAACGTAAAATACTTTCATTCTATATATTTTATATATTCAATTAATGATTGCATATTAATCAATCTATAAAATCCAATCAAATAAAAATTTATATAAGAAAGGCCAATACCTGTATTACAGAACCGACATGACCTTTCTTATATGAACTTTATTATTCCCAGCCAGGATTCTGTTTCAGATTACTATTTTTAAAGAGCTCCGTATTTGATATCGGATAGAAATACAATTTATCACTTATCTTTCTGGACTCCAACGTAAACTTCTTATAGCTTACCTCATCATTGCTCTTTGTTATTTTCACTCCATAAACATCTTTGGATTCAGCCAATTCTTTCCAACGACGGAGATCCCAAAAACGATGTCCTTCAAAGGCGAGTTCTACTCTACGCTCATGTTTCACGCGTTTCAGGAACTCATCAGAAGATAGAATATCTGATAGTGCCGGCATATTCACACCCGTTCTGCCACGAACCGCATTCACTGCTGCCAAGGCAGTCATACCACATTTATCCGTAGTATAGTTAATATCACCATAAGCGTTCACCATGGCCTCTGCATAGTTCAACAGAACTTCAGCATAGCGAAATAATACTTACGCAAATAATAACCGGTGGAAGTAGCATTCGTTAAAGGCAAACCATTGGCACCGCCTTCATGAATTTCCACTGCATTCTTAGCCGGCCATGTCATACCATTATGCACAATCGTCAAATAGAAACGGGGATCTCTGCCTGTATAAGGATTCTGACTCATAGCTTCATTATTCCAGTCAAACTCCTCACCTGTTGCCATTTCAAATGCACTTGCCAGGTTTTCCGTCGGGCAGGTAGTTGTTTTACCACCTGTTACACCCATAGGAAAGTTGGCTGCTTCAAAACTGGTACTTGTTCCTGTAGGACGTACCAAGATCACTTCATTACTTGCCGTATTAGTAGCACCAAACAGATTTGAAAAACTGGCATCCAGCTTATAACCTAATGCAGAACTCTGACCAATAATTTCATAAGCAGCTTCTGCAGCAGCCACCCACTTACTTTTATTATTACCGGAATTAAATAACGGACTGGCAGCGTACAAAGCGGCACGTGCCTTTAGTGCCAAAGCCGCACCTCGCGTTGCACGTCCATACTCGCTACCAGGCATTTTGGTATAATCTACAGGTAGAAGTGTAGACAGTTCCGTGCATTCCGAAATAATAAAATCGAAGATCTGTTCTGCCGAAGCAGGTTCTGCCGCATTGGCTTCAGCCTGAGTGACAACCTTAGTTATCAGAGGTACATTTTGATAACGTCTGACCAATTCAAAGTAGAAATAGGCACGCAGAAAGCGAACTTCATATTCAAAGTTAGGATAAGTGATCATCCAGTTATCATAATCGTTGGTATTTTCCCATGTTTCAAATTTCAACCCCGTCAGGTTTTCCAAATAGAAGTTGGCATCATGGATACCATTATAATAATTGGCAAATTGATCATCAACCGTATAATTAGGCGACCAGGTACCATTCACAAAACGCTTTATATTAGATGATTCATAAATATGAACCGCATCATCTGTGGCAGCATCCAGCATGGCACCATCGATATTACAAAAATTCGAAGGCAGATAGCCATAAACATCTGTTACAAATTGCTTAACGCGATTATAGCTTCCCTGAATTTCTTTCAAAGAGTAGTAATCCGATTCATTGCAATCCATAAAATCACAGGATGCCAACAAACTGACAGAGATAAATATCGCAAATAATTTCTTTAGTTTCATAACATTCATTTTTTTAGAAAGATAGATTAAATCCGAATGCATATTGAGTCATAGTAGGATGTTCTGTACCGATGGATTCCGGGTCACGAAGATCAATTCCATCCAGACAGAATAAGTCATGTCCACGAGCAAAAACTTTCACGCCAGCCAGGAAACCAGTCTTCTTCAACAACTTCGTTGGGAAGTTATAGTACAACTCCAAAGTTCTCAACTTCAAAAAAGAAGCATCGGACACCCACATAGAGTTAGTATTGTAATTATTATCCGATCCGGAATAAGTCAGGCGAGGCAAGGTTCTGTTAGGATTCGATTCACTCCAACGGTTTTCCCAATAATAAGTAGAGATTGTATTGTTGTTGACAATCGGACGGTAAACACTTGCCGTATTCAATACTTTACTATAATTACCTACACCCTGAAACAGTGCATAAACTCCAAAACCTTTGTACTCCAATCCTAAATCAAATGAATAATAGATTTCAGGACAAGTTGCATTATAACCTAAAGGTACCTGGTCATAGGCATCGATTTTATTGTCACCGTTTTGATCCTTAAACATCAGATCGCCCGGACGTACATCACCTAACAATTGCTCCACACCGCGATTATCTATTTCATCCTGAGATTTATAGATCCCTATCACTTCATAACCGAAAATTTGGTTCATAGAACTTCCTGTGCGTTTGAGATAATCATACGGGCGATATTCTTCATTCTGATTTTTAATTTTATTGCGGGTAAAGGTGAACTGCCCACCCAGATGATATTTAAAGTTACCGATATTATCATCCCACGCCAAAGAAGCTTCAATACCTTTATTGTCGACAACACCATTATTGATCTGAGGCACAGACATACCGAATATCTGGGAAACAGAACCACCACTACTCACCAGAATATCTGTACGGTGATCGTAGAATGCATCTAAGGTCATCGTCAACTTATTCCAAGCCCTGAAGTCAATACCGACATTCAGTTTATGGGATTTCTCATAAGTCAACCCATCAATTCCCAACTGAGTAAACTTCATACCGGATGAAGAAGAAGGCACATTAGTGGCATTCTGGAAATAGTAAGAATTTCCACTGCCATAAATATTCTGGAACAGATTTACACCATAGTCAGCACGACCGGAAATACCATAAGAAGCCCTGACCTTTAAAAGATTCAGCCAATCTCTCTTCATGAAATTCTCCTCAGACAAAATCCAACCTGCACCTATCGCAGGAAAAATTCCCCAACGATCATCCGGATCAAGTATGCTGGAAGCAGAACCCGATAATGAGAAATCAACCAGATAACGGTTATTATAAGTATAGTGTGCACTACCCACTATATCCATAAATGCACGTCCGGAGTTCTGACTTTTTGTTTTTGCCTTATCCATAGAGTACAGCAAAGTTGCATTTAAACTATGTTTATTCCATTGTTTGATATAATTGGTATAAAACTCCAGGTTAAAATGAGTGGCAACCGAACCTACACTCTTCGAGAAACCCAAAGTTCCTTCATTACGTAGGGTTGTATAGATATTCTCACCGGTTGCAAAATCAACAGATGCGGACTCATAGCCAAATTCTTTAGTATTATTGTCCCAATATGAAGCGGTATTATCTATACCTACTTTAAAACCTGCCGACCAACCGGGAAGTATAGCAGACAAATCCTGCTTCATGTTCACATCCGCATACATGGCACGCGTTTGAGAACGCGCATATCCTCTACCGGAAATAAGGGCGACCGGATTATTGGAATAATTAGTTGTACCACCCCATATACCCCTGTCTGTCTTTACAGGAAATGCACCTGAAGGTACCTGGAATAAGGCATTGAAAATCTTATCTGTGCTCTCGCCCGGACGATTATGCTCCGTGAAATTACCCAATAAATTTAACTGTACAGTAGTCGTTGGACTTACCGTGATATCCAGATTTGTGCGGACGTTCAATCTTGAATATTTCAACTGCGTAGAATAACCATCGTTATCTGATGTCGGTTTCAATAGACCTCTATTATCCAGGAAGTTCAGCATCGTATAGTAACGTACAAACTGACTTCCTCCTTGTGCTGTGAAATTCACATTATCACCGTAACTCATGTCTCTCAAAGATTCATCCAACCAATCTACATTCGGATAAACACCCGGATAAGTCTGATTCTTGAATGCATCCAGTTCCGTACCCGAATAGCGGGGAGCCAAGCCATCATTCTCCATCGCCTCATTCAATGCCATGGCATACGTATACCCGTCAGCAAATTTAGGCAAACGCTTAGGAGAAGCCATATTAAATTCATAAGAGAAAGTGATCTTAGGTGCACCTACCGATCCTCGTTTTGTTTTCACAAGAATAACACCATTTGCACCCCTTATGCCATACAAACTGGTAGCCACAGCATCCTTTAAAACGCTGACTGATTCTATTTCTTCAGAACTCAATTCATCAATCGAACGTTCAAAACCATCCACCAGCACCAACGGACTATTGGAATTCAAAGAGCTATTTCCACGTATATACAGCGTTGCGCCATTCTCCCAAACCGTACCGGCTTTTTGCAAAACCTGTAGTCCGGGAAGCGTACCGAATAACTGGTTAGATGGTTTTATGCTGTTCTTATGTGAGAGATTCGTTGTAACAGAAACTGCACCGGTCATCTCTCTTGCATCCATGGTAATAGTACGTCCCATTTCTACCACCTCATCATTCTGACGGACTATCAGTGTGTCTTCCTGAGCCATTACGCCAAGTGAACACAGTACGCCAGTCAAAAATATATTGATCTTTTTATTCATAATATTTTTCATTTCTAAGTTCCAGAAACATTATTCCCAACCCGGATTCTGTATCAATCCGTATCCCTTATTCACCTCGTCCTGCGGGAAGGCACTAAAGTACCAGATAGAAGAGAATCCACCGGCATTCCACCAAGCACGGTTTCTATCTGTTTCAGCCAGAGAGAAAGGTTCGCAAATATACGTGCCATCCCCTTTATTCTTATATACATTCAGCCCATGTAAAGGTGTATTGAACTTATCTTCCATTTTCCAACGGATGAGGTCGAAGAAACGTACTTCTTCGTAACCAAACTCACAAGCACGCTCACGAAGAACTGCTTCACGGAATTGTTCTTGCGTCATTCCTGTTTTCAAGCCACCCAAGCCTACACGTGCACGTACTTCATTTACGCATTGATATGCCTGGCTGTTAGGGCCGCCATTATATTCATTCAAAGCTTCTGCATAACTCAGATAAAGTTCAGCAATACGCAGATGTGGCCACTGGATAACATGTCCGCTAAGTTCATTACCACGATCCAATCCCCATTTACGACAAGCCAATCCGGTTTTCAGACTTAAACTATGCATGGCTCCTTGTCCCCAGTCTTTCCCTTTCGGATAATTAGTTTTATCACTGGGATACTCCTGAGTCAATTCAACAGTTCTTCCCTGATAAATATCGCCATCCAATATAAAGGTTTCGTTTAAACGAGGGTCGCGGTTCACGAATGGGTTTGCAGTATGTTCAGGATTGTTCCAGTCAAAATCTGAGCCATCAGCCATCGGGAACATATCGAAGTATTCTTTAGTGGGACAATAGCCTCCCCAACGGATGGCATTCCACAACACCAGTTGTCCGGCACTTAAACTTGCCGAATAGATATTCCGATGTACAGAAATCAGTGTTTCGGTAGTTCCACGGTCAAAGTAAGCTTTGCGGAAAGCATAACGATATTCACTAGGTGAAACATCATTTTTTTGTACCAAACGATAAAAGCCATTCTGGCCGAGGGCATTAAAGAAAGCCTCACAAGCATCTACAGCTTTTTTCCACCGTTCGCGGTCGTAATTACCAAACCAGGTCATGTGCTGTTCCGAAGCCTCTCCGGCAGCATAAGGCTGATCGCTGTTTAGCAACGGGCTTGCCACAAACAATAAGACTCTCGCTTTCAATCCGTAAGCACCAGCTTTGGTCAAACGACCATCCCACTGTGCCATATCTTCATCCGAAATTCTCCATGGAAAGTCCTGACAAGCTATGACATCATTCAGAAGTCCTATGATAAAATCAACAGTTTCCTGCAGGGTTGCACGTTTAGGCATTTCGTCATCAGCTGCAATCACCCTATCTACTATGGGGAGTCCACCATAATGACGCAACATGTGTGCATAATAGATAGCAACAAGCATTTTGGCTTCTGCTTTCAGACGCTCTTTCTCAGTTTGGGTCATATCAGGCACACGGTCTACATTATTATAAAGTATCCATGCATGGCGAATTGCCGACCACATGTGAGTCTCGCTTTCATTAAAACGAATCTTAGTAGTCATGTAAGTTGCTCTGGGAGTATTCTCGACAGAGGAATTATAACTACCTGAATAATAAACACGTTGAACACCGGAGTATCCTACATTATCGCAATTCAAATCGGTGAGTCCTTCAATAGTTCCCAACCACATGGTAGTATAATAGCCACTGGTTTCCAAACCATAAGGCAAATATTGATAGCTATACGACAATACGCGACGGGCATACTCTGCCGTAGAAAATACGGTGTCAATCGTAACATCCGTACTGGGCGGCTTCTGCAGGAATTTATCCCCGAAAGCCAAATCCTCACACGCCATTGTCACAAATAGACCTAAGGCCAATAATATAACGTGAAAATGCTTTCTTATATTTTTCATAATAACTGTTTATTAAAATCCTATTTTTAAACCAAAATTCACGACTTTAATCAACGGATAGGCGCGTCCATCCGGATTAGATTCAGGGTCACAGAAGTCCAGATCACTAAATGTCAACAGATTATATCCGGAGAGAGACAGACGCAAAGAACTGATACGGAATTTCTGTAACATAGCTTTGGGGACAGAATAACCTACCTCAATGTTCTTCAGACGAATATATGAAGCATCACGCAACCATAAATCCGAGTCTTTATAGTTATTGGTTTTACTACCACTCAAAGAAATGGCAGGAGCTTTTGCACTATTCCCTTTTTCAGCTGTCCAAGCATCATCAATCATATATTGAAGAAGTGAATTTGTACCCGTTTCTCCAAATGGAGTACGATAGATACGACTTACAAGACGGGAAGTCTGGAATGCACCTGCCCACGTCATACTCAGGTCAAAGCCTTTCCAGGAAAAGCCCAACTGCATATTGCCATTTAGAAGTGGATAGGTAGGATAACCAATAGCCGATATATCATTTGCATCAATCTTACCGTCCTTGTTCAGGTCTTTATACTTCACATCTCCAGCTATGGGTGAGAAACCGGAACCATGATCGGGAATGCCATTTTCTTTTCCTTTCAAAGATTCATAATTAGCAGCATCCTCTTCCGTAAAAAAGCCGTCATTTACATAGCCGAATTGTTGACCAACCGGGCGTCCGGTTTCACACATCCATTCATAAGGCTGGGGAATTTCATCTTTGAAAATGACTTTATTCTTGGCATAGGACCAACTGGTACCGATGTAATAACTAAAATCCCTGATTGCATCTTCCCAACGCGCAGTTACCTCAAAACCTTTATTATCCACTTTACCCATATTTACAATAGGTAGAGAAATTGCCAGATAACCAGGGTTTACCTGGCGGGAAATCAAAATGTCTTTACGATGCTCGATGAAGTAATCGAAAGAAGTTTTCAGATGGCTATCGAAGAAATGCAAATCAACACCATAATTCTGTTTTGCAGCAGTCTCCCAAGTTACATCAGGGTTTCCAACCTTTGACTCTTTGGCACCCGGAAGGAAATTATTGGTAGTAGAACCGAAACTATAAATACCTGTAGTATTATTACCTCCCGCTGTACTGATGATATAACTATCGGGCAAATAAAGGAAACGTGATCCATCAGAAACGATATCATTACCTACAATGCCATAAGATGCACGTAGTTTCAAGTAACTGACATAAGGTTTCAGTGGCTCCATAAACTTCTCTTCAGAGATAATCCAACCGACTGAACCGGCAGGGAATGTACCGAAACGCTTCCCTTCTGCAAAGTTCTCCGAACCATTATAACCAATACTAAGGTCTAATAGATAACGAGTTTTGTAATCATAAGTGGCACGTCCCACAAAGCCTACATAACTACGGGGAATACCTGTATTTTTGCTGGGATAATATTTCATTGTTTGATTGTACATAGCCAGAGCAGAGACATGATGTAATCCAAAATCTCTTTGGAAATTCAAAGCTGCTTCAAGATACCAGTCACGGGACTGTCCAGCCTCCTGTGTCCAACCCATAGTCTGTGCTTCCTGTATCTTTCTTATCAAAGTCTCGCCACTTTCTGTAAGGTAGGCCTCATATTGGTCGGCTTTTCCTTCACGGCGTCGTTTATCAGTCACACCACTATTATAAGCTCCTTTAATATGTGCTTTTAAGCCTTTTGTGAGAACATCAAGTTTCTGTTCCAGAGAAAAGTCGAAGTTAATCACATTTCCGCCTGTAGTGGTGTACCCTTTACCGTAATATGTATTCAGTCCATCATTAATAACACCGAAATTGCCAAATACCGATTTATTGACGGAAATCCATTTACCATCCACAATTCCAGCTCCTGAAAAAGGTACAGCACTGTAAATGTTGTCATACAAATAAGAGATATCAGTATAAGTACCGTTGTTATAGTTAGGCTCCGTCTTGTCAGTAAGACGCCCTCCCAGATTGATCTTCATAGAGGTAGTTTTCGTCACATCTATATCCATATTGATACGATAGTTATAGCGGTTATAGCTAAAGCCACGATCATTTTCATGGAAAGTCTCAAAAAGTCCCTTTTGGGTAAATACACCTAAGGAAGCAAAATAACGTACCCGGTCGGAACCACCGGAAATTGTCATATTATGTTGTGTCTGCAGTGCGGAATTTTTAATCAGTAAATCCGTCCAGTCCGTATCGGCATAAAGAATTGGGTTACTATGTGTACGGAAACCTTCCAGCATTGCATCTGTAAACATCAGTTTGTCTTCAGCAACACCATCACGCAGTTGGGCAGCATTATATGTCATAGCATAGTCGTAACTGTTAGCAAACTCCGGAATATTGGTAGGCATCTGAAGACCAGCACTGGTGGAGAAAGTTATTTTAGCTTTACCGGATTGTCCGCGCTTCGTTGTCACCAGGATAACACCATTGGCACCACGCACACCAAATACAGCTGTAGCAGAAGCATCTTTCAATACGGTAATATCTTCCACTTCATTGGGGTCTAATTGGGTGAACGAACGTTCCACTCCATCAACCAGACATAATGGAGCAGACAAACCGGTAGACAAGGAACCTACACCACGCACATACAGCGTTGCATCATCAGCTCCCGGCTGACCGCTACTCTGTACACTGGATAATCCGGGAACCTTACCACTCAATGCATTGGCAATACTTCCTACCGGAGATTTCATAATTTCATCTGATTTCACTGAGGATAAAGCACCGGTAACAGTTACTTTCTTCGTAGTACCATAGGCAATAACCTGTACTTCCTCTAACAGCGTAGCACTTTCAGCCATTGAAATCTTCAACTTGCTCTCACCTTTATAGACAATTTCCTTGTCTTCGTACCCCACAAAGGACACCACAATGGTAGCACCAATCGGAACACTTAAGGTAAACTTACCATCTAAATCCGTAATCTTACCATTCTGGGTACCTTTCACCCTGACAGTAGCACCAATAATCGGGCCTTGGTCATCAAAGACCTCTCCCGTTACTACTCTTTCCTTGTCTTGTTGTGTTACAGCCACAGCTTCGGAACGTTTTTCGTCTCCTAAGCTCTTGCCGGGACATATGACCAAGAAAGCAAAAATAAAAATCCACAATTTGTTTTTCATAAAAAAGTGATTTTACATAACATTATTAAATAAGGAATAACCATGGTCAATATTTTAGTATCGCATATACACTTACTAAAACAGTGCAAATGAATGAAATCTACAAGACAAGTACCTGACCATTGGGTCATATAGAGGGGCACAAATTGTCTTGCAGACAATTTGTGCCCCATTTCGGACAAAACTAACAACACTCTTTGTCGGAGAAGTTTTATTCCCGAATATCCTCTTCTGCCTGAGAATCCTCCCGGGGAGAATCTTTTCTATAAGACAAAGGAGCAACTCCATAAAAAGACTTGAAACAACGGCTGAAATAACGTGGAGAAGTAAAGCCCAGCCGATACGAGATTTCTGAAATATTATATTGTGGTTCTTCCTGCAGCAATCTTAAAGCTTCTTCTAATTTCAGCTTCATTGTAAACTCATTCGGAGTTAACCCCATAACTTCTTTCAGGCGAAGGAACATTTTGCTCCGCCCCATATTCAATTCGGAAGCCAACATATTCATATCAAAGTCCGGATTGTCAAAATTACGTTTTATTACTTCTGATGCCGTATCCAGCAGTTTCTGATCTGCAGCCGTAAAGCCACCTGCCTCCTGGGGGATCATAGCTTCTGTCCTACTCAGTTTCTTCAGCAGCAATCGTCTGTTTCTTAGCAGATTATTGCAACGTGCCAAGAGTAATTTCACATTAAAGGGTTTTGTGATATAATCATCTGCTCCAAACATATATCCTTCTATCGTATAATCTATTGAAGATTGTGCTGTAAGCAATACAACAGGGATATAGGCCAATTCCAGAGAATTCTTAATTTTATAGCACATTTCCTTACCAGACATCACCGGCATCATAACGTCACTCACTACCAGATCCGGCTGCAACTGTTGAGCCAGTTCAAAACCCATTTGTCCGTTTGACGCTTTATTTACAATATAGCTTGATGAAAAAATACCTTCCAACATATCCAATACTCCTTCATCATCTTCTACCAACAATACACGAGGTTTTCCGGATTCTTCTTTCTCCTGCCCTGCATCCATCTCACTCTCTTCAGACTCTTCTTCCGGTAATGGTTCCACCTCATCGTAGACAATAGCTTCCCAATCCAATGCAGGTACCGTTACTTTCTCATGTTCCAACTCTTCCTTAGTAAAATGGTTGTTGCCCAGAAGCAGTTGTATTTTAAAGCTACTTCCTTCTTCCAGTACACTTTCTACGGTAATATCACCTCTGTGAGCCTCAATTATTCCTTTAGTAAGAGCCAGCCCGATGCCACTTCCAGCAATCCCCCTCTGTTGCTTTTCATTCCCTTGATAAAAACGTTCAAAAATTCTGGATAAATCATCCTGGGGAATTCCACATCCGGTATCTGATACAGTTATTTCCATTATCTGCTGCTGCTTCCTGACTGATACCTTAACACTTTTCCCATCAGATGTATATTTAAAAGCATTCGATAACAGATTAAACACTGCTTTCTGCATCTGCACAGGATCAAACCAAACTTCCATCTTCTCATTGGGATGTTCAAACGTATATACTATATTTCTTTTCCGGGCAAGTTCCCAAAATGAACGGTAAACATCTTCCAGAAATGGCACTATATCAACACACTCTACCTTCAATTTCATGAATCCCTGCTCCTGTTTTCTGAAATCCAATAGTTCTGTAATCAAAAAACGTAAATTCATTGCATTCTTATGAATACTATGTAATCTGCGATAAACAGAAAGTGAAAGCTTTTCTGATTGCAACAACATCTCTATCTGCCCAACGATCAAAGTTAACGGAGTACGGAATTCATGGGATATATTAGTAAAGAAACGAAGTTTCATTTTATTCACTTCTTCTATTCGTTCCTTTTCATCCTTTTCTTTGGCTAATGAAAGAGCCAGTGCCTTACGGGCATTTCGTACCCTTAGGAAAACATATATAATTCCTGCTACTATCAGAAAATACACCAGATAGGCCCAAAAACTACGATACCAGGGATAATGTATCACAATGTTAAGTGCTATTTCCTCTCCCATATCCTCACCCAATCTGTTTTTTGCCTCACGTACTTTTAATACGTAATTCCCCGGAGCAAGATTCGTATAAATCAGTCGTAATTGGTTTGTTGATATCCAATCTTTATCAAAACCTTCTAATTTATACTGATACCAGATACTTTTTTCTAATTCGATATAGTTGGAGCTGGAAAAGTCCACCATCAGATTATTCTGCCAAGACGATAAATCGATATGCTGTATAAATGGCAATGATTCCTCCAATACATGTTGGGTATCTCCCGGACACACCTTGACATTATTGACAAAAAGACTCACAAAATAAAGTTCAGAAGTGTCACTCTCATCATTTATATATAAATCTTTCTCACGAAACGAGATCACACCATCTACCCCACCGATATAAACCATGTCGTCATCCGCTACACAAATTCCACCTCCATCTGCAACTGCAGAAATCATACCTTTTATAGCTCCCAACTCAACCGAATACATCGAATGGCTAAAAGGTGAATAAATAGAGATTCCTTTATCATTAGTTATCAGTATATTATTTAGAGGAGATTCGGCCAGATTATAACAGAAATTACTTAGCAAACTATTTTGTTCAGCTGTGTAATGTTCCCACTTCCCTGTATCATAGTTATATGAAAACACTCCATTACCTATGGTCGAAACGTAAACAGTTCCATCCTTAGCTTCCATTATCTTAGTAATCCGTACCTTACGGTTTTCTAATGTGTCAAAGTGCACAGATTCGATCTTACCCCAATCACTTAATGATAATTTATACAGGTCCAAATCGGCAGCCAGCCAAACATATCCCCGGGAATCAATTTCAAATGTCTGAAAAATATCTTTATTGCTGATTAAGTGGAATTCCCCTTTATCCGGATGCATACGCCAGAAGCCATTTCGGGCTGTCACATACAACCAGCCATCTTTAAATAGAGAATAATAAATAATATGGTCAGGACCTTTTCCGGTACGTTTATAGTCATCCAAATAATTATGAAAAAGATTAGTTGCTCTATCATAGAGGCTAAGTCCTCCCGTATATGAACCTATATATATTTGGTCACGGCTTTCATCATAAGTAATAGTCTTCACATTATCATGCAAAATTGAATTCTTACCACTCTCAGTAGTATAATAGGTAAAAGTATTCGTTTTCCGGTTGAACCGATTTACACCTCCTCCATCCGTACATATCCAAAGGTCACGCCTCTTATCTTCTATTATTTGCCCTATAATCGGATAATTCAAACAATTATTGTTTGCCTCGGCATAGACGTAATACTTAAATAAATCCTTTTTCAGATTGAAATAATTCACACCTCCATAATAGGTGCCAACCCAGATAGTACCTTGCCTGTCCTTATAAAGAGAAAATACAGATTCATGTGATAACGAACCCGGATGAAAATTCGGACGATATACACAATAAGTATCCGTACTGGGTCTATACATTTGCAATCCATCAAAAGTACCGAACCAAACATTATTTTGGTCATCCTCCACAAAACTACGTATCTGTTCACTTACTACACGATCGGAAGCAGATATTTCTTTTTTCAGAATTCCATCACGCCCTATCTTATATAAGCCTCTCATGCGGGAAGCAATCCACAATTCATTTCTGCTACTTACAAATAATTTAAAAATCTCGATTCCCGGTAACAGGCACTTTACGGTTTCTCCTTCCAATACATATAAACCTTTGGCTGTTCCAATCCATGTTTTATCCCCACTTTTAGCCATACACCAAATTGTTGGAGTATTCAACTTCTGATAAAAAGACAGGGAGTCAGCCTCAGCATTATATCTAAACAAGGAATCACCGGCAGCACACCAGACTTCATTATCAAAAACAGCAATGGAACTTATGCCTGTAGGATATATTTCTTTAAAACGTTCTTTTCTAATATCATATTTAATTAGCGCTCCATCCGTCTTCAGAAAAACATCCCCGTAAAAGTCACCTACGATTTGATCGACTACTCCATTAATGAACTTCTTCTTCCGAAGTTGATTATCTATGATTTCATAAGATTTATATGTAGAGAGCCGTTCGCCATCATAGATATTAACCCCCTCATTTGTCCCAAACCACATACGCCCCAAAGTATCCTGGTAGATGGCCAGAACCGAAAGATTTGAAAGTCCATCTTTCATATCCAGTTTCTTGAAATACTGTCCATACAAGTTAATGCAAAATAATAATAAGACAGGTGTTACATAGTATTTGGTTCTTTTCATATAAATTATTAATTTCTTAAAAGCAAAACTATAGAAATTATTCAAATAAGGCAAATAAACTTTTAAAATTATAGTTTTCTCGATTTTAATAGTTTCAAGCTATGCCAATAACGTCCATTTTTGTAGCACAAATTGTGTAATCATCTAAAAATGAAATGTATCAAAGAGAGCTACTCTGAAATTTTCTATACCTTTGCACTAATCCTAAAATCAAAATACAGAAAGCCATGAAAGGAATTTTCTTATCAATACTATTGTTTTTATCAACGTTAAGCATACAAGGTGCTGAGTCAAATAAAGAATACACATTATGGTACAATCGCCCGGCATACAATCGTGGGGGAAACTTTAGCCAAATCGCAGCAAGAGGATTTCCTTATGATGAAGATTGGGAGAAATGGTCACTTCCCATTGGGAATGGTGCTATGGGAGTCTGCATCTTCGGACGAACTGATGTAGAACGTATCCAATTAGCAGAGAAAACAATGGGTAACAAGGGTGCCTATGGTATGGGAGGATTCACTAACTTCGCAGAAATCTACCTGGATATTCATCATAACTATGCACAAGATTACAAGCGCGCACTACGCTTAAATGATGCAATTTCCACTGTAAACTACAAACATGAGGAAATAGAATATGACAGAGAATACTTTGCCAGCTATCCTGCCAATATAATTGCTGTAAAATTAAAAGCCAGTCAACCGGGTAAGGTGTCATTTACACTTCGCCCGGTCTTACCGTACCTGCATTCGTTTAATGATGAACAAACCGGACGTAGCGGACAAGCACATGCCGAAAAAGATCTCATAACATTGAAAGGAGAAATCCAATACTTCCATTTACCTTACGAAGGGCAAATAAAAGTAGTGAATTATGGGGGAACACTCTCCTGTTCAAACAAGGGTGAGAACAACAGCACTATAGATATAAGCAAAGCCGACAGCGTAATACTATACATATCCGCTGCTACTTCTTACCAACTAAAAGACAGTGTCTTTCTTTTACCAAATGCAGAAAAATTCAAAGGCAATACCCATCCGCATAAACAAGTTTCTGAATGTATAGGGAGAGCTGTAGAGAAGGGGTATGAAGTCCTGCGCAAAGAACACATTGCTGACTATCAACAACTTTTCAATAGAGTTAATTTCCAATTGACAGAAGATATCCCCTCTATCCCTACTGACAAGTTACTATACCAGTACCGCAACGGAAAACGCGATGCATACTTGGAAGAACTCTTTTTCCAATATGGACGCTATTTGTTGATAGCTTCTTCACGCCAAGGCTCTCTTCCCCCCAACTTGCAAGGTGCCTGGAACCAATATGAGTTCGCTCCCTGGTCCGGAGGATACTGGCACAATGTAAATGTACAAATGAACTATTGGCCGGTATTCAATACAAATCTGACTGAACTCTTTATCCCATATGCGGACTATAATGAAGCATTCCGCAAAGCTGCAACTCAAAAAGCTGTTGATTATATCACTCAGAACAATCCGGAGGCACTAAACCCGATAGCCGAAGAAAATGGCTGGACAATCGGTACCGGAGCTACGGCATTTGCCATAGAAGGTCCTGGGGGACATTCTGGCCCGGGAACAGGAGGTTTCACAACCAAACTGTTCTGGGATTACTATGATTTCACCCGTGATAAACAACTACTGAAAGATCATGTCTATCCGGCACTTATGGGCATGGCCAAATTCCTGTCCAAAACATTGAAACCCCAACCTGACGGAACATTACTGGTAGATCCGTCTTTTTCACCGGAACAGGTTCACCAGCAGGTTTATTATCGATCTAAAGGATGCATATTCGACCAAAGTATGATTCTGGAGACATATCGTGACTTATTGCATGCTGCCGAGATTCTGAAAGATAAAGATCCGTTCCTGAAAACGGTAAAAGAACAAATCGGGAAATTAGATGCTATATTGATTGGTGAATCCGGCCAAATAAAAGAATTCCGTGAGGAAAATAAATATGGAGAAATCGGACAATACCAGCACCGGCATATATCCCAGCTATGTGCTATGTACCCCGGAACTATTATTAATGCCGACACCCCGGAATGGTTAGAAGCCGCCAAAGTAACTCTGAAAGAGCGAGGCGACAAATCAACAGGATGGGCTATGGCTCACAGGCAAAACCTATGGGCACGAGCAAAGAATGGCAATCGTGCCTATAAATTATACCAAGACATCCTGACTTACGGAACTTTAGAAAACTTATGGGGTTCTCATCCTCCTTTTCAAATAGATGCCAATTTCGGAGCAACTGCCGGAATAGCAGAAATGCTATTACAAAGCCATGAGGGATATATTGAACCCTTACCTGCCATCCCGGATAATTGGGATAAAGGAAGCTTCAGCGGACTAATGGCACGTGGAAACTTTCAAGTCTCAGCCACATGGGAGAACGGTGCAATCCAGAGTATCCGGATTTTATCTAATAAAGGAGAGCTTTGCCGGATAAAATACTGCAAAGCAGCAAGTGCACAAGTGACCGACAAGTATAACAAACCAATTAAAATCAAACTTTCCGGTAATGATATCTTTGAATTCAATACCCGAAAAGGAGAAATATATGAAATCATTTTCTAACACTTCAATCATTTATCATTAACAGTATTATGAAAAAACTACATTTAATCGCTTTTACTATCCTGTCTCTGTTTTCATTCCCGATGCAGGCACAAAAACTTTTGCCTGCCGAACAAGAGATAGGGCTACAGTACGGTGCAGACCGTTTAGGAAAGCGATATGACGCAGCTATGCAAAAGTTCCGTGAAAACCGACTGGGAGCATTTATTCATTGGGGATTGTACGCCATTCCCGGAGGAGAATGGAACGGTCAGGTATATAACGGGGCTGCCGAATGGCTCAAGTCGTGGGCTAAAGTCCCCGCTGAAGAATGGCTACAACTTATGAAACAATGGAATCCACAGAACTTCGATGCAAAGAAGTGGGCTAAAATGGCGAAAGACATGGGAGTGAAATACGTCAAAATTACGACTAAACACCACGAAGGTTTCTGCCTATGGCCAAGTAAGTTTACAGAATACACCGTAACTAATACCCCATACAAAAAGGATATTCTGGGAGAATTAGTAAAAGCCTACAACGAAGTGGGTATCGATGTACATTTCTACTTTTCCGTTATGGACTGGAGTCACCCGGACTGGCGCTACAGTATCAAAAACCAAGAAGACGAGATCGCCTTTCAGCGCTTCCTGGCATTCACCGACAACCAGCTAAAAGAACTCGCCACCCGCTATCCCACTGTCAAAGATTTCTGGTTCGACGGAACCTGGGATGAAAGTATCAAGAAGAACG
>OHJU01000181.1_pt1 | contig 36758 bp, 25 predicted proteins | sample 1568711 | NCBI WGS metagenome assembly OHJU01 (sample SAMEA3879574, study PRJEB24766) | human gut metagenome | biome: human-associated habitat; feature: feces | place: USA | collected 1985/1987 | reverse complement strand
CTCCATAAATAATCCCCCCTAATTAATATATATTCTTGCAATGAATTATTTATGTATATATTCGTATACAAATTTATTACATTTTTCCTAATTCTTCCTTTATCTTTTGAGCCATTTTTTTATTTATTCCATTTATTTGAGAAATTTCGTCATCTGAAGCATTAAGTATTTTCTCTACACTGCCAAATCTTTTTAATAATTCTGTCTTTCTTACTTCTCCAATTCCGTCTATATTATCTAATAATGACTTTGTAACCTCTTTACTTCTAACTTTTCTATGATATTCTATTGCTGTATTATGAACACAATCTTGAAAATTAGTAATTGCCTTCATTAATTCATCTGATAATTCTATTTCTCTTTTGTTTTCGTCTATCAAGGCTCTTGTCTGATGTTTATCATTTTTTACCATTCCATATATAGGTATTGATAACTCGTACTTTAAAGAAGCTCTTTTAGCTGCTTTTATTTGATTTATTCCTCCATCTACAAATATTAAGTCAGGTAATGTTCCAAATCCTCCATTAGGATTTTCTAATGAGTGTTTTAGTCTTCTTTCTATAACTTCTTGCATACATTTAGGGTCATCCTGCTGTAACACTGTTTTAATTTTGAATCTTCTGGATAAATTCTTCTTTACAATCCCATTCTGCATTACACACATTCCAGCAACAATAAAACTTCCATTTATATTTGATATATCATAGCTTTCTATTTTTTGAGGAATCTTTTTCAAATATAATATTTCCTTTAATTCAAGTAAAATATTATATTTATCTTTTTCCTTGTTTTCCAATGTGATTAATGCATTTTTTTCGGCCATTTCTACTAATTTAAGCTTTTCTCCCTTTTGTGGAGACTTTATTTCTATTTTTCTTCCTGCTGTCTTTGTAAGCCATTGTTCTATAATTTCCTTATCATCTATAGTTTCTTTTACCATTATTTTATTTGGTAAAGGGGTTTTGTCTATGTAATATTGCTTTATAAAACTTGAAAGTATCTCTCTATCTGTTTCGTCCTCCAAATTATCTATAAAATAATGTTCTCTGCCTTGCATTTTACTTTTTCTTATAAAAAATATTTCTACACATATTTTAAAGTCATTTCTTGCAATGCCTATTACATCTATATCATTTTCTGATATATTAGATACTTTTTGCTTTTCTGTTATTGCTTCTATAGCCAACTTTTTATCTCTAAGATATGCTGCTTTTTCATATTGCATACTATCTGATGCTTGTTTTATCTCTTCCATTAAACTTCTTTTTATCTTATCTGTTTTACCTTCCAATAGTGCTATAACTTCATCTATGTTTTTTCTGTACTCATCTTTAGATATATACCCCATGCAAGGTGCAAAACATTTTTTTATATGATAATTCAAACAAGGTCTATCCTTATATTTAAAGTTTTTACACTGTCTTATTTTGAATTTATCTTTTATAAAATCCACCATTTCCTTAGCCGCTCCGGCATTAGCATATGGTCCAAAATATTTTGAACCATCATTTATTATCCTTCTTGTAATATAAACCTCTGGGTAATCTGCTCTTACATTTATTTTTATATATGGATATGTTTTATCATCTTTTAATAAAACATTAAATTTGGGCATATTCTTTTTAATTAAATTACACTCTAATATTAACGCTTCTGCCTCATTATCTGTAACAATATACTCAAAATAATTAACTAAGCTAACCATGTTTTCTATTCTTTTTGTTTTTTTATTTTTTCTAAAATATTGTCTTACTCTGTTTTTCAATGAAACCGCTTTTCCAACATATATTATATTGTCATCTTTGTCATGCATTATATATACGCCTGGCTTGTTAGGCAACTTTTTTAATTCTTCTTCTATATTAAACATTTTATCTCCCAACATATTTTATCTGTATATAACAACCAATCTATCATATATTTTAACACTTTTTTGCGTTTTTTTCCACAAAATTTTGACACTTTTTAACTTTTGTAGTAATATATTAATATTAAATTAATTTTGACTTATATAAGGAGGTTTTTATGTGTGGAATTGTAGGTTACATAGGTAATCAAAAAGCAACACCTATACTTTTAAATGGTCTTTCTGCACTAGAATACAGAGGCTATGATTCAGCTGGAATCGCTGTTTTAGAAAAAAATAATATATGTATATTAAAAGATAAAGGTAGAGTTAAAAATTTATATAACATAGATGGTATAAATGAATTGAGTGGAAATATTGGTATTGCACATACAAGATGGGCAACACATGGTAAGCCATCAAAGGAAAATGCTCATCCTCATTCTGACAACAGCAATACTTTTGCAGTAGTACATAATGGAATTATAGAAAATTTTGCTGTTTTAAAAGAGTTTTTAATCAATAAAGGCTATACATTTTATTCTGAAACAGATACAGAAATAATTCCAAATTTAATTCATTACTATTATTATAATAATATTGAAGATGATGACAAATTTTTACGTGCAGTAAAATCTGCCTGTGATGATTTAAAAGGTAGTTATTCTATTGAGGTATTATCTAAACTTCATCCTGATAAACTTATTGTTATAAGAAAAGATAGCCCTTTAGTAATTGGAACATCAGAATCAGAAAATTTCGTTGCATCTGATATTCCGGCAGTTTTAAGTTATACTAGAAAATTCTACTTACTAAATGATAATGAATATGCCGTTATATATAAAGATAAAGTTGAATTTTATGATAATAGTTTGTCAAAGATTAACAAAGGTATTAAAACTATTGATTGGGATGCAAATGCAGCCGAAAAAGATGGCTTTGATGATTATATGCTAAAGGAAATTTTTGAACAACCAAATTCAATTAGAGAAACTATTGGTTCAAGGTTTAAATTAGGAGAAAACTGTAGTTTTGATGATTTAACATTATCAAAAGATTATTTGAATAGTCTTAATAAAATTTATATAATTGGTTGTGGAACAGCCATGTATGCCGGTTTAGTTGGCAAAGATATTATAGAAAAGCTTTGTAAAATTCCAGTAGAAGTAGAAATTGCTTCTGAATTTAGATATAGGGATCCTATAATAGACAATAAAACCTTGTGTATTTACATTAGCCAATCTGGTGAAACAGCAGATACTATTGCTGCACTAAAGTTGGCCAAATCTAAAGGAGCTAAAACATTGTCTATATCAAATGTAATAGGTAGCTCTATAACTCGCGAAGCCGATTATACTATATATACACATGCAGGTCCAGAAATAGCCGTTGCCTCTACAAAAGCATATACATCACAAGTTGTATTAATTGCTATTTTAGCTATACATTTTGCTGAAATTTTAGAGAGTGCAGATAAAGAAGTTATAGAACATTTAAAATCTGACATATTAGATTTACCAGCAAAAATCACTGCATTACTAAACAATACAGAAGAAATACAAGAATTTGCAAAAAAAATATATACGCAAAAAGATATATTCTTTTTAGGCAGAGGTGTTGATTATCACGTTGCCTTAGAAGGTTCACTAAAATTAAAAGAAATATCTTATATACATTCAGAAGCATATGCTGCTGGAGAGTTAAAGCATGGTCCTATTGCATTAATAGAAAATGGTATTACAGTTGTTGGAATTATGACAATACCTAATCTTGTAGAAAAATGCGTTAGCAATATGCAAGAAGTTATTTCTCGTGGTGCTAATACATTAATTATTACTAATCAAAACTTGCCAAATTCCAACTTTAACTATGTTATAAACATACCAGAAACTAACCCTTTAATATCTCCTATTCTTTCTGTTATACCTATGCAATTATTAGCATACTATATTTCTAAGAATAAAGGATTAGACGTTGATAAACCAAGAAATCTTGCAAAATCTGTAACGGTTGAATAAGCTAAAAAAATAGTCACGAAAATCATTTTATATATGGTTTCCGTGACTATTTTTTAACAGTGTATTACAAATAATCTTAAAATTACCAACAATATTGCTCCGTGGAATCCCCAAAATTCCAACAAATATTGCTGTTCCTAAATTTATTCCTATGTAAAATCCAAAATTAGCCCCTATTAAGTTTATTATATATATAATTGCTGCTCCAATACACGAATTTGCTATTAATTTCAAAATGCTCTTTAATGGTAATATAAATATCTTACCAAACACAAATAAACATATTATACACACTAAAAAACTTATTATTGCATTATTATCCAAATTAAACACCACCTTTATTAATATTTATGCCTAATTTGGGACAAATATGTTTACATTATTTTTCTTATTTCCAATTCATTTATAGAATCTAATATTATTCCTTTGCTCTGTGCCTTTTTAATTAAATAATCCAATTTAGTCTTATTAGCTTTTATCTGATATGCATAATAATCTATTAGTTCATTCTCTGCATATTCAAAATTGTTATTTGAATCATGTAGATCTTGCTTGGTTTTTATAATGCTCATTATTAACTCTAGTCTTTTCTCTTCATCTGTCTTATCCTTAATTTTATCTTCCCTAACATATTCTTCGTACATTTTTACTCTCCTCATTAGAAATATCTATATGTATTATATTCATCTGCTTGACAAGTTATTCATAATTAAGTAGATTTTACCAGTTTCCGCTTTTATGTATATTGATTTTTACACATTTTAGTGGTAAAATATCCTCATACTATGGTTAAGTTCAGATTGTTGTGGAAAGCAATGTTCCAAGTAATAAAGGAGTTAAGTTATGATTGATATTAAATTAATTAGAGAAAATCCAAATTTGGTTAAAGAAAATATTAAAAAGAAATTTCAAGATTATAAAATTGATTTAGTTGATAAAGTCTTAGAATTAGATAAAAAAAATCGTGAAGTTAAACTTAATGGTGATGACTTAAGAATGAATAGAAATTCCTTAAGTAGCAAAATTGGGTTGCTTATGAAAGATGGAAAAAAAGATGAAGCTGAAGCAATAAAAAAACAAGTGCAAGATATTAATAGTCAACTTGTAGAAAATGAAAAACTTGAAGAGCAGTATGCAGAACAAATTAAGCAAATAATGATGAAAATTCCAAATATTATACATGAATCTGTACCTATTGGAGAAGATGACAGTAAAAATGTAGAAATTCAAAAATTTGGTGAACCTTTTGTTCCAGATTTTGAAATTCCTTACCATGCCGATATAATGGAAAGATTAAATGGAATTGACCTAGATTCTGCTCGCCGTGTTGCAGGTAATGGGTTTTATTATTTAATTGGAAATGTTGCTAGACTTCATTCAGCCATACTTAGTTATGCAAGAGATTTTATGATTAATAAAGGTTTTACATATTGTATTCCTCCTTACATGATTCGCAGTGATGTTGTTACTGGTGTTATGAGCTTTGAAGAAATGGATGCTATGATGTATAAAATTGAGGGAGAAGATTTATATTTAATTGGTACTAGTGAACATTCTATGATAGGTAAGTTTAAGGATCAAATTTTATCAAAGTCTGAATTACCTTATACTATGACTTCTTATTCTCCTTGCTTTAGAAAGGAAAAAGGTGCCCATGGTATAGAAGAACGTGGTGTTTATAGAATTCATCAATTTGAAAAACAAGAAATGATTGTTGTATGTGAACCTGATGATAGCTGGAATTGGTATGACAAAATGTGGTCATATACTGTTGAGTTATTTAGAAGCTTAGATATTCCTGTACGTACTCTTGAATGCTGTAGTGGTGATTTAGCCGATTTAAAAGCTAAAAGTTGCGATGTTGAGGCGTGGAGTCCTAGACAGCAAAAATATTTTGAAGTTGGCAGTTGTTCAAATTTAACTGATGCTCAAGCTAGACGTTTGGGAATACGCATAAAAGGAGAAAAAGGTAATTACTATGCTCATACTTTAAATAATACTGTTGTTGCACCTCCTCGTATGCTAATAGCCTTTTTAGAAAATAATTATAATCCTGATGGAAGCATTAATATACCAAAAGCTTTACAGCCTTATATGGGTGGATTAGAAAAAATTATACCAAATAATTAACGGAGGATAATATGTTAATTAAAAACCCTAAATTTGAAATTTCTGCAGTAAGCCCAAAGCAATATCCTGATAATGATTTGCCACAGATTGTATTAGTTGGCAAATCTAATGTTGGTAAGTCTTCTTTTATAAATACAATGGTTAATAGAAAAAAACTAGCTAGGACAAGTAGCGAGCCGGGAAAGACTAGACAGATAAATTTTTACAATATGGATAACAATTTCTATTTTGTAGATTTGCCTGGATATGGATATAGCAAAATGTCTAAAAAAGAACAGGCTATTGTTGGTAATTTTATAGAAGAATATTTGAAAAAAAGTAAGAATATTGCCTTAATATTGTTTTTAATAGATATTAGGCATACTCCTACTGCAAATGATAAATTGATGTATGATTATATAATAAAATGTGGTATTCCTTGCTTGGTTATTGCAAATAAAGCAGATAAGATTGCAATAACAAAAGTAGATAATCAAGTAGATAATTTACAGTCAATATTAAATCCTCTTAAGGATTTAACTTTTTTGCCATATTCTTCTGAAAGAAGAATATATGTTGACAAAGTCTGGGAAAATATTAATAATTTTTTAGATATATAAACAAAATATATTTATATTTTAGAATATAGTAATAATACTACAATTAGCGGGCGATTAAAATCGCCCGATTTTTGCTACTATTACTGTCATATCGTCTTTTTGTTTTCCATAATTGTTATCTATTGCTTCTGATAATATTATATCTGCTATTTTTTGTGCATCTGTTGTTTGTATGTCTTCTAATAAGTATTTTATCCATAATTCTTTGCTTATATATTCTGTATTTGATTCTATTACACCATCTGTACACATTACTATTAGGTCGTCTGGTTGTAGGTCATAGTCGTATACTACTAAGTCCATATTTTCTACTATTCCGGTTGGCAGTTCTAGCGATTTTAATATTTGTATTTCTTTTCCTCTTTTTATAAATGTTGGACATGCTCCATTTTTTATAAATTCTAAGTTTCCCTTATACAAATCTAATATTGCTACATCTAATGTTGCATACATGTCTTCTTCCAAGTTTGCTATTAATGTAGAATTTATTAATTTTATTGAAATATCTTTGTCAAAACCTGCTTCCAATAATCTTTCTAACATTTTTATTGCTATTTTACTGCTTTTTCTTGCTTCTGGACCTGAACCCATTCCATCACTTAGTGCTAACAAATATTTTCCATCTTCTAATTTTGTCTGTAAGTTACTGTCTCCCGAAATTGGTGAATCTGCTTTTGTTGTTTTTGCAACACCTATTTGTATATTATATTTGTCTTGTAACATATATGTAAACTTGCATTTTGTTTTATTCTCTCTTAGCCCACATTCTTGATTTTGTATTATAAATTTATCATCAAATGCTTTGTTCAATATCTTTCCAATTCTCTTTATTTCGCATGAGGTTCCATCTAAATTATCACAGATATCTGTATATACATCTACAACATATCTTCCTGATTTTTGCTTTTTAATACTTATATCTTTTATATTTATTTCTTTTTGATTTAGCAGTGTTTGTATCTCTTGCTTTTTTTCTTCATATTCATCAGTTTTCTTATTCATCTCGTTTGCCAGTTTAGATATTGCCTCTGAAACTCCTTCTAACTGGTTAGATACATTTTTTTTGCTTTCTTCCATCTTCTTTTTCCATATAAAGTTTAGTTTACTAATTCTATATGAATAATTAATTACTTTTGTAATTTTAGAAACTTCTTCTTGCACTTTTTTATTTTTCTCTTCAAATCCTACTATGTAATTATTATGGTTAGCAAAAATTTTAATCAATTCCTTTTCTACCATAACTTCTTCTTTTAGTAAATATTCAAAAACATCTTTTAAAATATCTTTATCGTTATATATATCATCATACAGCATATTTTCTTCTAAACCGCTTAAGTTTATTCTTAGCTCATCTATAAATATTTTTTCATTAGAAAGCTCTTGTTCCTTAAGTTCTTCTTCTGAAACAATTGTAGCTGCTGCTTCTTGATAAGTTTTTGCCATATCTGATATAGTTTGAGACATACTTGTTAATTTATATATTGTATCCTTATTTTCTTCTAAAGTTTTTTCTGTTGTTTCTGGAAGCATCTTTGTTTTACTTACTAAATCCTGAATATCTATTTTAATATTTTTAGGCACTGCTAAAAGTCCAAGAGAAGCTATTAAAACTTCTTGTATTAGTATTATAGGCACTGTATTTCCATTTGCAACATATGTTAATAACACATTTCCTATTATAAATCCTAATATAACCCCAATTTTTCCAAATTTGTTAAATATACCTGCTACCATTCCAGATATTGCATATGAAGCTATCATAACAGGTTCATTATTGCATATTATTCCTAAAACAACTCCTATTGTAATTCCAGAAGTTGCTCCTACAAGTATTCCATTTTTCCAACCTAATATTAGTACCAATAATATACTTAATATATTTTTTAAGTTATATCCAAATATTGTTGTATCCCCTAATGCAGTAAATGCTATGGCTAAAAGCAAGCTCGTCCCCATTACTTCTTCTATTGAAAATACTTTTTTTACTCCAGCTTGTCTAATAACTGTTATTGAATTTGAAAATATTTTGTAGAAAATATATGTACAAATACTTAGCATTATTGATGTTAATAATTCATATAATATAAATGTCCTAAAAAACATTGGAATAACTTGTACTAATAAAGTAGATACAAATAAGTGCATACCTAATCTTTTTTGTTCATTGACTTCATCCTGTATTTTTGGTTTTTTTATTAATATTGCTACAAAGAATACTAATGTTGTTAAAATATATGTCAATAAACTATTTGGCCCAAATTTTATAAAAGTAGATATTAAAGATATTAAATACATTATCCCTACAGGCATATTACAGCTCAGAGCTGCTGCTATTATTGCTAATCCAAATGGTGTTATTGTAAACATTATATTATCTGTACTAATTCCCACCATTGAAATCATAAAAGTTATTGTATACAAAATTATATTTTGCACTGTAAATAGGTTTTTTAATATAACCTTTAATTTATCTTTTTTATTTACTTCTATTTTCTCATTAATTTTTTGTTCTCTTTCTTTTGAAATGTTTTGAAACATTTTTACCACCCTTCACTTTTTTTATTATGTTCTATTTTAATACTTTGTCAAATATTTTTTTGTCGTTTTAGATACATAATTTAAAAAAGTTTTTTACATTATGCGTTTATTTTTTTTATTTTACTTTTTTATAAAACATTTTCTTTTTATAATTTTATCGTATTCTGTAGTAAAACACAACAATGTAAAGAAAAAAGGACGAAAACTCATCCTTTTTTCTTTTTATCTTAAGTACAATTTTTTATTTTACAAGAACTTTCTTCTTAATAAAGATTATTCCTACAACTAGCATTCCAGCTATTACAATAGTAAGTACATAATAGAATACTTGACCTATACCAAATGGTGGCATTACTGCAACATCTTCAGCTTTTGCTTCATCATTTTCTACTGGATCATTAGCAGGGTTAAAGTTACCAACTATACTTGTTTCCATTCTTCTACCCACTGCATTTTCTAGCTCTACAATTTCTACTTTACATTCATATCCACCTTGTGCACTTTCTTTTGTAATTAATTGAGAAATAGTTAGCATGTTGTTGTTTAAATAAGCATTGTTTATATTATCTGCTTCTATTTTGCTTATAGTGTTAGATTGACTTGATATAGTGTCTTTTAGTCTATAATTTACTAAGTTATTATTAATATTTTCACCATCTTTTTCTTCTGCTGGTATTATTTCATTAATGTCTGTAATTGAGTTCCAATCCCCACTTTGAGTTTTATTAAATTGCATTTTATTAGGAATATAACATACTAATTTTTTAGCTTTTGATTCTACTTTATTTTCAGAATTTGTACGACCTTTTGCATAATATTCTAATCCCTCATATTCTACATAATCATTTAGGTTATTGATTTGCATTTTATACGTAATCTGTATTGTTGCACCATACATTAGCTCTTTATCCAAATACAAGTGTATCAATCCTCCTGTAATTCCTTTTGTTGCACTTCTATTTGATTTCCATATTACATTTTTTGTTTCATTTCCTTTTGTTGCTTCTGCTGTTTGTGTAGCATCAAATACAATGCTTCCATCTGATAATGTAACCTTAACATTTTCTACATTATTGGTAATTTGTAATTGTGTTTTTGGTCTTTCCACTAATCCTAAGTCAACATTTGGAATTCTTTCACCACCTTTTACCTCTGTTACTTCAATTTTTGGAGTTTTTGCTATTTTCCATGTATTAGTAGTTAATTCATCAACTAATCTTCCCATTAAATCGCTTCCATACTGTTCGCCCAAATATGTAGGTACTTTTGTTGGAGATGCTAATACTTCTGCTATATGGTTAGTTTGAATTTTAGAATATTCATTTACTTCTTTTACTCTCTCCCAGTCATCTATTGCATCTGATACATATTTATCATTTAAATTCTTATCGTATTCTTTTATTTTCTCTAAATCGTATTCTCCGTTTTCTAAATTTGCTTGGAATATTGTAGACTTGTAATCTTGACCATTATATGATTTTGTATTTGAGCCAGTTTTTCCCAATATTTTGTTTGTTTCATTTTCTTTGTTATTTGTTAAAACTGTAGCATCGTCAAGTCCATACCCAAATAATACATAATAATAACCTTTTTCCACATCCTTAAATCTGTATTCACCATTTTGGTCTGTTGTTTCTTCTTTTACTACCTTATATGTATATTTATTATAATTTTTTTCATTATAGCGTTGTATCCAGTCAACCTGCTTTTCTCCTGTACCTAATTGATCGTTTATTCTTGTACATAATGCAACTTTTACACCCGCTATTTTTTCTTCACCTGAATCTCTTATACCATTTTTATTATTATCTTCCCATACACATCCACTTATTATATTTGTAGAATCTATTGGTGTATTGGGATCTGGTGGTGTATCTGGATCTGGTGGTGTTGGGTCATCAGTTATGGTTAATGTAGCTGTTGTTTTGTCACTATCGTCCTCAAAGTTTATTACTCCATTTGTAATCTCTTCTATTGTTTCTAAGTTACCTGGTGTTGAATTTACGTCTACCAATCCAGCTACTGTAGTATTATTTCCTATAATTGCTCCATGTCTATTTGGAGTTGATGTATTTGCTGAATAATATGTTTTATATCCATTTATTTCTGCTATATTAGTTTTTTCTCCAATATTTACATATCCTTCAAATCCTTGTAAAGCCATCCTTTTAACTTTATAAGTTAAATCAATTGTTATTCCTTCTCCTGTTGCTAATTGTTTATTTTGTAGTCTTATATATACTTTATTAAATCCTGGAAATGATTTTTCCGTCACTTGACCATATATACTTTCAGATACCGCTGAAGATTTATCTTTAGAAATATTTTTTCCATTAGTATTTACAACAGCTGATGTTAGCTGTAAAGAATCATCATAATAATCTACAACTTCTGTAATTTGTGTTTCTAGACTTTGTGATAAATTATATACTGTTATTCTATATTTAATCTCTACTTCTAAGTTTCTCTGACCAATATATTCTGATTGCTTTATAGGTCTATCATAATATTTATTATAGTAATATTGTGCATTTAATCTATTTATATATATACCTTGTTGTGAATCTGCATATTGTTTTGCAAGATTTATTTTGCCATTGTTATCTTTTATTGCATTTGTATAGTCATTCATATAGTCTTTAATATTATATAAGGCTTTTTCTTTACTATTAAATGGTGTTGTAAGTGAATTTCCATTGCTTGTAGTTGTTACTTCTACTACATCTTTAGTTAACTGTGCATTAAATTCTTGTCTTCTCCATAGTCCTAAGTTAACATAGTTTGTCAATAAATCTGTTCCAAATGTTGCGTTTTTATTAGTAGGGTAATATTCTATACCACTATTAAATGGTGATTTTGTTAATGCTGACATTTTGCAATCTTCTATAAATTGTAATTTATTCCATGCCTCATTATCATTCATATCTCCAACTATACTTCTATATATTCTTACTTTTTCAGCTTCATTTGGATAATGTCCATTTGCCACAATAAACTCTTTTATTTTCTGGCTAATTAAACCTTCTGACCATTCGCTTGTTATAGCTCCATTGTCGTCATAATCTAAAGTTCCATATTTATTATATTTATAACCATCCACTAATTGTATTTTATCTTGTACATATGCTACACCTTTTGATGTTTTCTTTAAAGTATATCCCATTAGTTCTAATCTTGTGTAAGACTTATTATAATATATTCCTTCTTCTTCAACTAAATATGTACTTATTCCTAAAGTGTTTTTGCTTATATAGTTCTTTGGAGATGCTCCAATTTCTGCAAATCTATTATTAAATGTTTGTCTTCCTTCTATTGTAATTCTTCCAGTATTTGTTTCATATTCACTTGCTTTTGAATTTGCTTTCCATTTTTCAAACCATTCTGTATTTGTTTGGGTATTTTTACCTGAACCCGTATTGGTTCCTGTTCCAGTGTTTTTTCCTCCTGTGCTTCCACTATTTCCATTATCTCTTCCTGTACCAATATTAGTTAGTTCTCCCAACATTTCTTCTACTGAATTATAGTTTTGAATTGTATCGCCAGAAATTCCTTTTGCCAGGTATTCTGTTGGCATATATACTTGACCATCATATTCAAATACAACATAATATTTTTTGCTTTCGTCTACACCTTCAAATTTGTAATTTCCGTTTGCATCTGTTAAAGTAGGGTTTATTCTATTGTATATGTTTGTTACACTATCAGCTGGCATTAGCTCTGCAAGTTTCATATCTTCTGTATATAAACTTACTTTTATGTTTTCTAAATTTTTGTCAACATTATTTGTTGTACTGTTTATACCATCTCCTAAACTTGCTTTTCCAGTTTTTGCATCTTCCCAAACATTTCCACCAATTGAAATTAGTTTTATATCTTTTTGGTTTGGTATAACAATAGATATTTCTCCTCTTCCATTTAGTTCAATTGTAACACCTTCTGGAGCATTTACATTTATTATTCCTGTTATTCCATACTTATCTGTTCCATCTATTGTTATTAATTTTTCCTTTTTAACATCAAATTCTATTGCTCCATTTATCATTTTATATCCAGCAGGAGCTTCTATTTCTTCTATTTTGAAATGATCTTCTCCTTCTGAATTAAGTCCTAATATAGGTATTTGACCTGATATAACAAGATCTCCGTTTTCATTTGATGTTGCTTCACTTGTTTTTCCTGTTGGCCATGTTATATTAAACTTAGCACCTGCTAGTCCATTTCCTTGTTCATTTACTTTCTTTGCTTTTATCTCGTATGTATCAAGTAGGTCATCTGGATTTTCTGGATTTGCCTTAATATTTTTTATTTGTACTGTAATAGTTTGATTTTCTTTATTAAATGTAACTTTTGCATTACTATTTGCTGAAACAATTTCAATTCTATCTACTTCATAGGTATTTGTCGTTGAGTTATATACTTTATATACATTAAATACTATTTTTAATGGTTGCGTAATATATCCTTCTGGTGTACTTTTCTCTTCAACTGTCCATGTTTCAGTTCCCGAAGCATTTATAACTTGATGACTTCTTAATATATATCCATCTTTATCTGATACATACGTTAGAAGACCATTAATTAAAAATTCTGCTCCTTCTAGTCCATCTCCTTTTTCATCAATTTTTCTCATGTTAATAGAATATGAACCCTCTTTTGAAGGTGGTTGAACTGTGCCTAAGTCTAAAGTAAATTCTTTTAGTTTTCTTTCTCCATTAAATTCTGTTAATTGTTGAGTAAACGTAGCTTCAAATTCTATTTTTTTGTTAGCATCAGGTTTTAATTTTGTTTTTCCATTACTTTTCTTTAAACTGTCTTCTGAAATTTGATAACTTATTCCATTTTTTACACATTTTTCTCCTTTAGCTTCCATCCATGTAAAATGTGCATATAGTTTTGCATCATCTTCTAATTCTGTTTTTGGAATTAAAATGTAAAATTCTTTTTCTGATGAAGGTCTCATAAAATCAGTTGTGTGTTCCACATAAAGTCCTGAAACCGGATCACTTTCCTCACATGGTTTAAAGTTTTTTGTATTCCTTTCGTTATCATTTGTTATTATCTTTTCTACTTTTATTTTCTGATTTCCGTTTTGAATATATAATCCAAGCGTTTCGTTATCTACTTTTCCACCAATTCCACCAAATATGATTTTTTCATCTTTGTATTTTCCGTTTACATATTTCATAGTGTATGGTCCGACTTTTATATATTCATTTGAATTACTTGTATAATATTCTGATGTTATATTATCTACATCTGTAAGATTAGTTGCATAGCTCCCACCATTAGAAAGTGCTTTGTTAACTCCATTTTTAAATCTTCTATAAGCCTTTGCTTCATTGTAAAGTTGCTTAATAGCTTCTATGTCGCTCCTTACAAACTCCGCTTTGCTACCATCAAGTTTCAGTTTTGCAATAATAGTTTCGGCATTATCAACATTTATTCCACCAGTTATTTGTAACATCCACATAACAATTTGCTTTCTTGGTGTCCATTGATTACAAGGATCTGCAGTAATAACATATGCTTTATCTGCTGAAATAGTTGTATGATTATTACTACATTTATAATATCCCCTAGTTCTTATTGTAGCTGGCAATCCAAAGTTATTTACATTATTAATTGCACTTATTTCAGTATCTGTTAATTTTCTTGACCATAAATTTCCATTTGCAGGGTTAAATATATCTTCTACTTTAGGCGTTGACCAGTAGTAAGTATATGCACTGCTCTCTCCTCTCCACATTGCAGAAGTCATAGCTAAAGTGACGTCTCTTTGAGTACAATATATAGCTCTTCCTTCTACTTTAGGAACTTCAAAACCATTGCTCTGTATGTTATCAGGGTCAACTTCAAAGCCTGTTTCATTTCCCCAATTCAAATTACCTTCTTGATTAGCATTAAGCATTGCAGAATATATTTCTTTATAATTTGTTTCTGCATCTGGAATACCATTAATTGAATTAATGCATAAAATCAATCCAGCCAATATAACTGTTACTAATAGTATTATTTTAACTGTCCATTTGTTTTTTATCATTTCTACTAACCTCCTTTCCTATATTTTTTTGTCCAAAACATGTTTTTTTATCTCATATATACCAAATACCAATATTGCTAATATAAATAATGTAAGTGTTGTATATCCCACTATTTTACCTGTTACTATTGATACAGCTATATCTGCATTTGACATATCATCTTCTGTTGGTATTTCATTTCCTGCCTTTGAGTCTATATCTTGTAAACCTTGTTCATTATAGCTTTCATATATTTCGGCATTGTTATTTACTATATTTCCTATTAAATCTTCTGTAATATTATAGCTTAATACTAATGTTAGTTCTTTGCTTTGTCCTGGCTCTAATTTTACATCTGCTAATATAGAATTATATGCATTTCCGTCTTTTGCTAAAAACCAATCTTTGTTTAACTCAGAGTTAAATTTTGCTTCTTTTGGTAAGTAGTCTACTACCTTTTTAACATATCCTGCTGCTGTTCCTTCGTTAGTTACAATTATTTTGTATTCTACTATAAAGCTACTTTGTCCAACATTCTTGTTTAGAACTTCTACTTTTGATAGCTTTTCATTATTTTTGTTATATACTTGTGTTCCTATTGTTGGTGTTGTTAATGTTATTTTACTTATATGTTTATCTAATTTTAAGTCAAATTTTTCTGCTATATATAATCCTATGTCTATGTCTCTAGTATCTGTATCCTCTATTTTTAACACATCAGATACTGCTACTTTTTTATTACTTCCTTCTATTTCCATTTCAAATTCTATTGCATCTGAGTTTATGCTTGGTTCTACACCTTTCGCATTAAATTCTGTAACACTATATTTTTCTGCATCATATATAAATACTACTAAATATTCGCCTTTGTCTAGATTTAAGAATTCATATTTTCCATTTTCATCTGTTGTTATCTTTTTAGGCATATCTGTTTCTGAATCTTTTACTAATTCACCATTTTCTTTATATACTAACATTACTTGCATATTTGGCAATAATGTTTCTGTTTCTTCTCTTTGCCCATTTTTGTTTGCATCTAACCATGCAGTACCAGATATTTTGTATTTTCTGTTTTCTAATGAAGGTTGAATATAAAATTTCAATTTATTTGTAGCTTGTATTTTGTCTATTGCTGTTGCTGTTAATGTTGCAGGTTCAATTATTACTTCTTTTTCTTGTTGTTCTCCTAATTGTTTTGCAACAAGTTTTACATTTATATCAATTTTTTCGTTTGGTTGTAAACTATTTATATCTATAGACAATATGTTGTCATATGTTGAATCTTCTACATATTCTGTTCCATTGTATATATATTTAGCTTCTACCAATCTTGTTTCTGTTGGAATTTTTATCTCTACTACATTTTCTGTTGAAACTAATTCTCCAATATTTTCTACAGTAACAATGTATTCTATATTTTCTCCTTCTTTTACTGTTTGTTTTTGCCCTTGTTTTACATCTTGTTCTATTTGTAATTCTATTTTCTTTCCATAGAATATAAATTCATTAGAATAATGCTCTGGTACATTTTTTGCACTTACTTTTGAAACAATATTTATTTCTTCTGCTGGTTCTTGTACTCCTAGTTCTATTGTTACATATTTAGTTTCCCCTGCTTTAAGGTCTCCTAACAAGATTTTTGTAGCTCCAGATTTTGTTTCGCCATCATTGCTGTTGTCTTTTGTTGATATAAAATCATTATGACCTATAGATTTCATTACTTCTAATCCTGTTGGAATATTCATTTCCCAGATTACATCATTCATATCTTGTTCAGAAACATTTTTTATTGATGTCATAAATTCTATTTTATTTCCTTTTATTAATAAGGTTTGTGGTTTAATTGGTGTTGTTGTTTCGACCTTTAATGATGCTTTTTTTAGTGATAATTTGTATTCATTAGATGTTGTACCTGATGCTTTTACCTTATTTAATATTTCTACAGTTTCTGATGAATCTTCTATATTATTCATTTTAAGCTCATATATTTTTTCTACAGACTTTCCTGGTGCAATACTTCCTAATAATACTTTTTTGTTCTTCTCATTTGCTTCTATAAAACTTCTTGTTGAAACATCATATTCAACATGTGTTGTATGCTCTGGTGCATCTATGCTTAATTCAACATTTTCTGCTGTTGTTTCTCCCACGTTTTCTACTATTGCTGTGAATCTTACAATTTGTCTTTCTCTAACTTCTGCTCCTTCTGGCATATTTGATGTTAATGTAACTTTTAATTTTGGTCCTTCTCCTGTTGATATACCTATTATTGGAGAAAGCTTTGTTTCTGCTGATGTTCCAGCTTGTTCGTTATTATCATAATATACTTTATATGTAGTGTATGAAGTATTATTGTATGGTAACTCTGATGGAATTTTTACTTTATAATTGAATTCCACTTTATCGCCTGTGTTTAAATCTGTATCTAATATTATTAAATATGACTTAGCTTTTTCCATGTTATCCATTTCTAATGTCCATGCATTTTCTGCATTTTCTAAATCTTTTGTTGCATTTGCATTTTCTGAATAATATACTTTTACTGTTTCGCTGTTAGCATTTATTTGTATTTTATCTTGCAATGTAGCACTAAATGTACTTTTTAATTCTGTATCTGTATCTATTTGTTTGTTACCTTTAAATGGTAGTCTTCCTAATATTTTAACATTTGAAATACTGTTGTTATTGTTGTTAAGTATAAGTCCGTTAATTGTTGCTACTTTTTCATCTGCACCTACTGCTATTTTTCCAACTTGTGTATCTCCTGACATTGATAAAATAGCTTTTTCTCCATCTGCATAGTCTTTAACTCCATTAGCTGTTACTACTCCTGTTGGAGCTACAAGATTAATATTTGTTTCTGTTATTCCTATTTTATTTTCTGTTTTATCATAAAGGTTTGTATTTTCATTTGTATAATACATTTTTATTTTTTCTTGCATACTTGGTGTTAGTTTTTCTAATGTTATATCAGCTAATATAGATATTGTTGCACCTTTTGTTGTTGCTTCTGAATTATATTTTGTTTGTGTACCTTCAAATGATAAAGTTAATACTTTATTTCCATTTTCAGTTGACCAATTATTGTTTTTTAATTTCAATTCATTCTCAAACAACAATTTTGCATCTGATATTTCTATTTTTTCAAAGTATTTTGGAAATACCAATTTTATTGTTGGGTTTTTATATAAGCTATTGTTAATATTTGAAGTATCTAATGTTGCTCTTATTTCTACATTTTCATTTACAGTTATTGTAGATAAGTTATTTTTGCTTATTGTTAATTCTGCTTTTGATATAGGTTCTTTTAAAGCAATTTTTCCCTGTTTTGTTTGTTCTGCCAATTCTGTTTTTCCTATTACGCTTGCATTTATTTCTTTAAATGATTTAATTTCTTCTTTGCTATATCCATTTTCGCCTTTTATTGATTTGTCTACATATATATTCAATGTACCTTCTGTTGTTGGAGCACTTGTTTTTAATGTCAATTTGTTTAAATCTAAGTCTTTACAATCAAATGTATATAAACCATCTTTTAAACTTTGTTTATTTATTGTTCCAACTTTTTCTAGGTTTGGATTAAATATATCTATATATCCTTCTGTTCCCAAAATTTTGTTAAATACATTTTCTGAAACGCTTATCTTAGTTGTATAAATTTCATTTTTACTAGAAACTACTGTGCTATATTCTGTTGTTCCATCTTTGTAATTATCTGCCTCTTGAGTAAATTCTATTGCATTAATTAAATTTGCGTATGCAATGTTAGCTGTATATTTTACTGTATATGATGTTTCAACTTTTTCTTTTGCATTAAAATTTGCATATATATGTCCTTTACTAATTTCCTTTGTAGCTTCTATATTAAAATCCACAATTTCATTTATTTTCTTTGTAATTTCTGCTTTTCCTGTAAATTCTTGTTCCTTTATTGTTTCTATATTATTATATGCTTCTATTTTTGCTGTAAAATCTGTTGATACATTAAATTTTTCTGTTGAATTTACATAGTCATATATTTCTTTTCCTTCATATTTAAAAGTAACTAAATATTCATCTGTACAATTCTTTTTCCATGTTATGTTGTTATTTTCTAAAATGTTTTCTACCTTTATATCAACTAATTTTGTTTCTTCATTATAGTTCCAGTTAGTTTGTACAAAATCTATTCCATCTTCTTTTCCATTTGTTGCTTTTGTATTGTTTGCCATTACTTTTATATCATTTGGAGTATTTTCATTTATTGTTGGAACTTTTACTTGTAATTCTGTTGTTTTTATTGGTAGATTATTGTTTTCTAATCCTGTTTTAATTTTATATTGTAAAATTACTCCATATTCCTCGCCTAATTTGTAAGGAACATACTTATTAATAGTTGCTTCTGCAACTATTTCTGCTTCTCCATTTAATATTAATTTAACAGTATGTTCTTTTTCTATTGCTATTTCTTTTCCTTTTGCATTTACATATGTACCATCTATTCTAACTTTGCTTTCTTGTATAAAATTGTCTGCTGATACAATATCATCTTTTTTTGGAATTATTGGAAGTTCTATTAATATATTTGAATTTGTATCTAGTTGTTTTAAATATATTTTGTCTTCCTTAATCTCTTGAATGTATTCATTTTCAAATCCAGTTTTCACATTAAAGTTTGCACTAGAAAAACTAACTACTCCATTTTTTAGATAGCCAGCTTCTTTTACTTTAATATTTAAATACATTTTTGCATCTTCTGTATTTACGTCTGATACTATTTCTCTTTTTTCATTTGCAAAGTAAACATCAAATTCTACATTTTGATTACTTGTTGCAGTATCTCTTGCTTCTGTTGCATATGCTATTCCATACATTCCTAATGTTGATAGCTCTGCAAAAAATATTATAAATGTAAGAACTGATGCTAATAATTTTTTTGTAATTTTTTTCATAAAAACCTCCCAATAAAGATTAATATTTTATATATATAATTATGGTTCACCCATATTAATACACTATAATTTTATTATACTCAATTTTAGTTTAATTTTCAAGAGTTTTCCGACTTTTTTCAACTCTTTATGTATAATAATAGACATATTCATAGTTTCTATATATACATATACTATATTTTAGCATTTTTTATTTATTTTTCAACATATTTTTTACGCCCTTTCTCCCTTAATATGCTTAACACATTACGGAACTACATTTTACTCCTCTAATATTAAATTTATATTACAAATCATCGCTTTTGGGATGTTCTTTTTTGTAATTTTTTGTTGCTTTAGGGACACGCCCTTTTGCAGTCATTGTTATTGTTTTAACTCCATTTCGTAAGGCAACTTAATATTTTATTTTGTTATTGTAACATTTTTTCTTTTTTCTAATATTATATTATAGTATTTTATACATATATTTTATAGAGGTGATTTTATGAATAATGGCAACAATATGGATATGGCTAAGTTAATGTCAATTTTGTCTAAAATGGATAAAAAGGATTTGGAGGCTGGCATTGCAAAAGCTAGTAAAATTTTAAACTCTAAAGATAAAGAAACTATTATAAATGAAATTAAAAACAATAATAATAGTAATCATTAAGTCTTACGGGCGATTAGCTTCGCCCTATTATTACCTATATAGAAGGAGGAGATTTTATGAGTAACGATATGTCTGATATTATGAACAAATTAAATAGTATGCTAAAAAACAATGAATTGCCTGATGATATTAAAAACATTGTAAATAATTTCTCTAACTCTGCTAAAAACGACTCAAGTACTTCTTCTAATAATGATACCTCATTTGATACTTCTGGTATAGATTTTGATACTATTTTAAAAATGAAAACAATTATGGACTCCATGAATAATCCTCAAAATGACCCTAGGTCTAATCTTTTAAAATCCTTAAAGCCTTATTTACGAGATAGCCGAAAGTCCAAAGTAGATCAGTACATAAAAATTTTTAGTATGGGCAAAGTTTTTGAAGCATTTAACCCATTAGGTGGTGACAAAAAAAATAATGTTTAATTTTCCTTTTTATCCTTTTTACAGAAGAAATTACATGTCTCCTTATGGATATGCTAATTATCCGTACAATAATCTAAAAAAGATAATGCCTACTTGTACAACGCAGGAAGAAAAGACAACTACAAATCAAAAAAAATCCGCAGAGCCTAAGCCTACGGATTCAAAGGACGAGGATATTCTATTTGAAATTTTTGGTATAAAATTATACTCTGATGATATACTTCTTATGGGATTACTTTTCTTTTTGTATACCGAAAAAGTTGATGACCAATATTTGTTTATTGCTTTAATTATGCTGTTACTTAGTTGATTTACTCCATTGTTATTTTGTCATCTTTTTCTATGTATGCATATGTTTTTAGTATATCTACTTCATCTCTTTCTATCTCTTTAACTATATTTGCTATTCTTATTTGTAAAGTTTCTATTGAATTAGCAGCTATTATAGCTGATTTATTACCATTTGCTCCGGCATGTGCCAAGCCTCTAAGTGTTCCTAATATTACTACATTACCACCTGCTATAACTTCTGCTCCTCCATTTACATCTCCTAATATTACAATACTTCCCTCAAATTCTAGTCTTTGCCCAGATCTTAAAGAACCCCTATGGAATTTTGTTTCAGAAGTAGAAATTTCTCTACAATAGGTTTCTTGTATCCCGTATAGCCCTAGAGCTTTTGCCCCCTCAAATCTTACCTCCACATCTATTGCATCTTGTATTAATGTTTTAATTTCTTTTTTTTCTTTTGTTGATAATATTTTACCTTTTATTAATATTGGTGTTTTGTCTTCCTTATATAGCTTTTTCAACTCCGGAATCTTCTTTTTTAGATTTGCCATAACCTTTTTGTGGTCTGCTGTTACATCTATTTTTATAATTACTTCATTTTTCTTTAGTGTTACATTAATACAATCTTTAATTTCCATAATTGTTTCCTTTCTAATTTTGAATTTCTGTACTTGGCATTGCTGTTAAGTCCTCTTCAACTTTTTCCATATTCATTCCAAAATATTCTTGCAATATATCTCTTGCAACTTCTGCCGTGTATGAACCAGAACCGGCATTTTCAACTAAAACTACTACTGCAATTTCTGGTTCTTCATATGGTGCAAACCCCACGAACCATCCATTTATTTTTCCTTGTACGTCTGTTTGTGCAGAACCTGTTTTTCCACCTAGTTCTATATTAAAGTTTGCGAATGTACTATATGCTGTTCCGCCTTCTTCACTTGTAACGCCTTTCATTCCTTTTAATATTGCATCTATATTTTCCTTTTTAATATTCAAGTTTTCCTTTTTTTCTTTTGTCAGTCCAAGTTTAGCATTTACAAATTTGGTTATATCTTCTTTTGAAACTTGATTGCCATTTACATCATTTATTGATTTTACAATTGTTACATCTATTGGTTCTCCACCATTTGCCAACATACTTATATATTTTGCCATTTGTATCGGTGTATATGAATTATAGCTTTGCCCTATAGCAGCTGAAAGAGTTTCTCCAATTTGCCATTCGTCCCCTCTTTCTTTTGCTTTATCTCTTGTTGCAACAATTCCTTTCTCTTCCATTGGCAATTCTACATTTGTTTTTTCTCCCAAACCATAGTATTTTGCATATTTTGCTATATTGTCTATTGTTGCTCTATATCCTACTTCATAAAAGAAATAATTACATGAATGTGTTATTGCTTCTGTAACATTTAGCCATCCATGACTCATTCCATAGCTATTCCATATCCAACATGCAGGCTCGTGTGCTTTTTTATAAACTCCTATATCGTTTATTTTTTCTGTTGGTGTTATTACACCTGTTTCTAAACCTGCTATTGCTGTAATCATTTTAAATGTTGAACCTGGTGCATATACTCCACTTATTGCTCTATTAAATATATTATCTCCTTTGTTATATTCATCCAATTTTTTCTGGCTAATTCCATTTACAAACAATTCTGGTTCATAGTCTGGGTAGCTTGCCATTGCTAATATTTCGCCTGTTTTAACGTTCATTACCACTGCAGCCCCTGCTTTTGCGTCACTTCTTTTGCTAAAACCTCCACTTGCAATTTTCTTTATATTGTTTGCTAATGCTTTTTCTGTTGCCGCTTGTAAATTTGCATCTATTGTTAATATTACATCAGAACCCGCAACCGCTTCTTGTGTAATATATTCATCTGTAATAGTGCCATCTACAGACATATCTAATTGCTTAATTCCATCTTTTCCTCTTAAATATTCCTCAAACACATATTGTATTCCAACTTTACCAATTACGTCATTAATTCCATATGTATCTTCTCTACCATCTAATTCCGTTTCCGTTATATTTCCAACATATCCTAATATGTGTGATGCCAAGCTTCCTGACGGATATGACACCATAGGCTCGTTTGTAGCAGATATTCCTGGGAAATATATGCTCTGTTCTCCCAATTTTACTGCACTCTCTCTGCTAACATCTTTTGCTATTGTTACCGGTCTTATACTGCTATATCCATTTCTAGATATTTCATATCTTACTACCATTATTTTATATGCTTCTAAAATATTATCTTGTTCTATTTTATATTTTTCTTTTAATTCATAAAAGCATTGTTCCGGTGTAGCATCTTCTTTAATGTCATTTTCTTTTTTCCAATTAACTTGGCTTTCTTCATCATCTATTGTAAATTTAAAAGGTTCTATTGATATTGGCAGATTATTTATATATTTATCATTATTGTTTTCTAAAATTTTTATAGTATTTAATATAGTTTTGTTTAATGTAGTTGTATTAATTTTTGTTTTATACAATTCTATATTAAATCCCATTTTAGTTGTTACCAACAGGTTGCCTGTCCTGTCTTTTATTGAACCTCTAGCCGCTTTAATTACAGTTTCTCTGCTTAATCTTGTATTTGAGGTTTCTCTATATTCTTTCCCATTAACTATTTGCAAATTAAACAGTTGAACAATAAGAACAATTCCAACTATGTATACAAGAATTGTTATTAAATTGTATCTTAAATTAGTATTTCTGTCATCATTATACATTTATTGTTCCTTTCTTGTTAAAAATACATTCCTCTTGTTTGCGGTTTAAACGTACTTTCTAATTTTTCTCCTAGTCTCTGTATTATTGGATACATTATAATTGTAATAATTGTATTATATATTGTTTCTATTGCTAGTATTTTTAAAAATAATGCTAACTCTATACTTGCATTTAATTTTATAATGTTTATTATATATATCCCTACTTCATATATTATTGTTGTACTTGCCACCATAAGCATTAATGTAATTCTGCTTTCTTTTGAAAAACTTTTATCTAAATATTCTCCTAGTAACCCTACTATTCCAAGCATTAAGGCTACTTGTCCAAATATTTTTCCATTTACAACATCTATATATAATCCCAGTACAATTCCTAAAGCTAATCCAACTTTTTTTCCAATAAAGAGCCCTATAATTAATACTAAAATTATAAACAAATTTGGAGAAACTCCGTATATATTAAACCAACTAAACAAGTTTATTTGCAAAAAATATATTACAAAAAAAGTTATTAATATAAGTATTATTGATAATGTTTTTTTCAATTAGCCCTCCTATTATTTTATTACCAAAACTGTTTCTAATTTTGAAAAGTCAACTGCTGTTTCAACTATTGCGTACCTGTCTGTTATATTTTTTGTGTTTACTATTTCTTTTATTTTTCCTATTTTTATACCCTTAGGATAAATTCCACCTATTCCAGACGTTTCTACAGTATCACCTTGCAATAATTTTGCATCTGTTGGTATATATGTTGCCTTTAAATTATAGTTTTCATTTAATGTGCCTCTTACAATAATGCTATCTCTTGAGGTACTTATTGTTGCACTTACCGCTGTTGCTGTATCTATTATTGTTTGTACCTTAGAGGTGTTGTTAGTTGTAGATATAATATATCCAACTAAACCTTTGTCAGAAATAACCGTCATGTTTGGCTCTATTCCATCTTTTTGTCCTACATTTATTATTAGAGTATTTCCAAAATTACTTATTTCTTTATTTATTACATATCCTGGTATACTTTCATAGTCACTATATTTTTCTTTTAAGTTCATATATTCTTTTAATGTTTCATTTTCTGATTTAATAATTTCATATTCTCTTAATTTTTGCTCTAACTCGCTATTTTTTTGTTTTAGGTCATCATTTTCAGCTTTTAGCTTATCTATATTTTGAAAAAAACTATCATTTCCTTTAATTTTATTTTTTAAATATACAAGGCTATTTTGTATTGGCATAACAATAGTATCAAAGGCTTTTTCTAGCCCTGATACCTTATTTCTTTCCACATTTGTTAATAAAACTATAATTATTAATATAATAATTGTTATTATTATACCTACTATTCCGCCTTTTTTATTTTTATACATGTTCTCCTCCGGTTATGTTATCTTTTCCTTCTAGAGTTTATTAAAACTGATTTTAGTCTTTCTAAATCGTCTATTGTTTTTCCAGTTCCTTTAACTACGCAGTCTAATGGGTCTTCTGTGACATATACTGGCATTTCTGTTCTTATTGATAATAATTTATCAAAATTTTTGATAAGTGCTCCACCGCCAGCTAGCACTATTCCTTTTTCCATTATATCAGATGCTAATTCTGGTGGTGTTTTTTCTAATGTTTGCTTTACTATATCTATTATTTTTTCTATTGAATCTTGCATTGCTTCCTGTATTTGTGTAGATGTTACTGTTACTGTTTCTGGTAATCCAGTTCCTAGATCTCTTCCACTTACTTGCATACTTGTTTCAGACATAAGTGGCATAGCACATCCTATTTCTATTTTTATTTGCTCCGCCGTAGTACTTCCTATGGCTAAGTTCATTTCTTTTTTTATATAATTTACTATATCTTCATCAAGTTCATCTCCCGCTACTCTTAGCGAATTGCTTACAACAATGCCGCCTAAAGAAATAACAGCCACTTCTGTAGTTCCTCCGCCTATATCTACTATTATACTTCCACTTGGTTCTGCTACATCTAAGTTCGCTCCTATTGCAGCTGCCATTGGTTCTTCTATTAAATAGACTTCTTTAGCACCTGCTTGTAATACAGATTCCTCCACTGCTCTTTCTTCAACTTCTGTAATTCCAGATGGTACTCCTACTACAACTCTTGGCTTGCCCAAGTTATGTCTTTGTACTATTTTTTTCATTATATTTTTTAGCATTAATTGAGTAGCTGTAAAATCTGCTATTACTCCATCTTTCATTGGTCTAACAGCTTTTATATCTCCTGGTGTTCTTCCGTAGCATTTCTTTAGCTTCATGTCCTGTTGCTAGTATCGCCCCTGTTTTTCTATCTATTGCTACCACTGATGGTTCCTTAAGTATTATGCCTTTTCCCTTTAAGGTAACTAAAATGTTTGCCGTTCCTAAATCAATACCTATATCTTTTGAAACAAAATTAAAAAATTTCATATTTTATATTCTTCCTTTCGTGTATTAAAAGTTGACTCTTAAATAATTTTATCCAATTTTACCATTAGTAAGCATAGAAACTATACTTTTATATTTTCCATCTCCTAATACTACATGGTCTATCATTTCTATTTCTAGCATTTTTGTTACTTGAATCAGCCTTTTAGTAAGTTCTATATCCTCATCGCTTGGTGTTGGGTCTCCACTTGGATGATTATGTACTAAAATTATTTTAGGTGCACCTATTTTTATTGCCTCTTTTAACACATCTTTTATTTCAAAAACAGCAAAGCTTGTACCACCATATGCCACATCTTGTATTTTTAAAACATTATTTTTAGAATTTAGCATTAGTACCTTTACTATTTCTCTTTTTTCATATTTCAATTCATTTATTAGTAAATTTGCTACATCTTGGGGAGATTTTATTTGTATATTAAAGTTATTAATTGGTCTTGATATTCTTTTAGTTAATTCACACACTGCTAATAGCTGTATTGCCTTTACTTTACCAATTCCCTTTATACTCATAAATTCTTTTATAGATATGTCTTGTAAAAATCTCAAACTGTCTTGTGTATTTTTTTGCATAGATAGTATTTTTTGTGCTAGCACTATGCTACTTTCTTCCTTTGTTCCACTTTTGATTATTATTGCCAATAATTCTGCATTTGAAAGTGCTTGTGCACCATACATCTCCAATTTTTCATAAGGTCTTTCTGATTGGGGGATTTCTTTGATATTCATATTTCTATCCTTTCTTCCCCCGTAAAATTCTTTAGAATAAATTAAACTTTTCTATATATAAATATTGCTAATATTAGCCCAATAATAGATGAAATATTTATTTTAAACATAAATCCTATTGTAAGTTTTATAATACTTAAGTCTATTGTTACAGGTGATGAAATTCCAAATTCTTCGCCATATGACACCCACCACAAGAAGTCAACTTTTGAAGCAAGCTCTCCTAGGAATCCACCTACTACCAATCCGCATAATATGAACAATAACAATATTAATACACTTTTATTCTTGGTTGCCATTTTTCTCCCTCCCACTTTTCTTTTGTTCTACTGTATTATATATGCAATATGCTTTTTTTTCAATATGTATAGGAAAAAAAATTGCACTTTTAACGGCATATGCTGTTTGTAGCATATGCCGTGTTTTAGAATATATTTATATTTCAAATTTTTTAATTTTTATGTATATAATAACTGATACTACAGTTAAAATTGCTCCGGCAATTAGCATAATGCTATTTTCACCTGTTTGTGGTATTTTTCCGTCCACTTTATCTTCATTTTTTCCGTCGTTGGTATTATTATTGTTATTGCTATTATTGTTATTACCGTTGTTGCTGTTGTTATTATTATTGTTATTATTACTATTATTTCCATTATTATTATTTTCACTGTTGTCATTATCATTATTATTGTTGTCATTGTTGTTGTTATTGTCTCCTTGATTGTCTCCGCCACCGTCTTCTACAACTTCTATTTTTTGTTTAGCATATTTAGTTATTGTATCTTCTGTGTAAATTATTGTAATTTCTGTTGTTTCTTTCTCTAATTGTTCTTCTGGCATGCATATATAATCTGTTACTTCTTTACTGTTTCCATCACTGTAGATTGCTTTTACCACCATTCCTGTTTTGTCAAAGTTTTCTCCAACTTTATATTTTGTTTTATCTGGTGCTTTTGCTATTTTTATTTCTGTCAATGTTGGTGCATCTTTTTTACCTTGTACATCTACATTAAATGTTGCCGTTTTTTCACCTAATTTTACTGTTACTTCTTTTTGTCCTTTTATGTTTAGTTCTTTTCCATCTTCTGGTGTAGTTTCAAAGCCACTTTTAATTATATCTTCTTCTCCGTTTTCATATTTTGCTTTTATAGATAATCCTGTTAGGTCTAATTGCTCTCCTACTTGGTAGACAACCTTATCTGGCTCTGTGTTTATGCTTATGCTTTCTATTGCTATTTCTCCTACAAATACCAATGCAGTTATTGTTTTACCTTCATATTCTAATATTATAGGGTTATATCCTATCGTGTCTAAAATTGTACCGTTTGGTATACTGCTTGTATATCCAGTTTCTATTTCTTTTTCTTCTCCGTCATTATATATTGCCTTAAATTTAACTCCTGATAAGTCTAGTGCCTCTCCAACTTTATACTTAGTTTTTGTAGGTGCAGATATTCCCTTTAATTTTTCAACTTGTTTTTTTACTACATCAATATCAAAACTTGTTGTTTTTTCTTTGTATGATATTTCTATGGTTTTATTTTCCACATTGTTAAATATTGTTCCATCTTCTATACTTGATGTATATCCTGTTTCTACAATTTCTTCTGTTCCATTATTATACATAACTTTTAATTTTAATCCAGTTAAATCTAATGCTTGTCCCACTACATATTTAGTTTTTGGTAAATTCTCTATTTCTATTTCTTCAACTTGGTGTTCTCCAACATTTATGTTTAGAACGGCACTTTTACCTGCATATTTAATAGTTATTGTTTGTTGTCCTTTGGTATTTAGTTCTGTTCCTTCTGCTGGCTCACATTCGTAATTCCCCCAAATAACTTTTATGTCATTGTTTGAACCTTCTGATATTAGCACTAATCCTCTTAAATCCAATTTTTCGCCAATTTCATAATTTGTCTCAATAGAACCATCCATTATTGTTAATGCTTGTATATCATCATTTTCTTTTACATTAATATCAAATTTTACCTCTTGTCCCATGTAGTTTACTTTTACTGTTTTTGTTTCTACTTTTGTTAATACACTTCCATCTGGCAAATCTAATGTAAAGTCTTCTGTTATTTCTTCTTCTGTTTCATCTGCATATTTTACTAGTAATATTAATCCATTTGAAAAGAATTTTTGACCTACAACATAATTCACATCATCTGGATATTGCTTTATACTAATTTCCTGAATTTCGGCTGGCAATACAGGTACATCTATTTCCTTTTCTAATGTTATATCTCCTTCTTTGTATGTAATTGTTCTAGTTTTATCCGCTCTACTTAATGAAGTTTCTGTATCGACTTCATAATTTGTTACTTGCTCTATTGATCCATCATCATATTCTATCTCTACACACATATTTGTTTTGTCAACTTTTTCGCCTACTATATAAACCTTCTTTACATTTTCTTTTACTCTAATATTAATAGGTTGCTTTAATGTTACTGTTATTGGTTGCTCTACTTCTTTGCTTACCCCATTTTCTGTATATACTATTTTAACAGAAGTCATCCCAACCGTTAGATTTTGTCCATTTGGTACAGAGTAGTTATTAATTATTGCTGTTTTACCACTATTATATGTTGCTGTTACTTGCATTCCTGTCGAATCAAAATTTTGCCCTTGTATGTATGTAGTTTTATTTGGTTCTCTTGTTATTTCTATTTTTTCTAATTGTTTTGGAGTCACAGTTATAGGAGTTGTAGTTGTTACCGTTTTTCCATTTTCTTCATAACTAATAGTTACCGTTTTTTGACCCAATTTCAAATTATCTCCATCTACTACTGTATAGTTAAATACTTCTTCCATTGAATTATTATCATACACAGCAACTACGTGGAATAATTCTCCTGCTTCAAAGTTTTCTCCTTCTATATAGTCGCTTTTCCCTAAATTTGTTGATGCTATTCTAATTAGTGTTCTTTCTTTTACAGCTATATATATATATGTTTGCTTTCCTCCATATAATATATTTATCCTTTTATATCCCTTTTCATTCAACACTGTATTTCTATCTGGTGGATTAGTTTCAAAGTTTGTTCTATCTATTATATCTGATGAACCGTTGTTATATGATACCTTCAATTTCAAGCCTTCTAAGTTTAATGTATCACCTACTGTATAAAGCATAGTGTAATTTCCTGTTGGTTCTATTTTTGTTACCTGTTTTTGAGCAACATTTATATTATAATGTGTGTTATACTTGTTATTATATATAACTTCTATTTTTTTATTTGTTTCTGCACTTTCTAATTTTTTCCCTTTTACTGGAACAGTTTTATAATTATTGGTATCTATATAAGATTTATCTTTATAATATACTCTAATTTTAAAGTCATTAAGTAATTTTTCGCCCACTATGTAGTCTACTTTATAGTCCTTTCCTGGTTTACCTAATATTTCAATATAATCTATCTCACCTTGTGTTGGTGCAACATCAATATTAAATGTTCCTAATTTAATATTTCTGTCATCATTTGTTTTTACAGTTATTTTATGAGTTCCAGTTTCGTTTAATTTATCTCCTTGTTTTATTTCTTTTCCGCTCAAGTAGCATTTTATGTTTTCAGATTCGTACCAATTCGTAAAGCTTCCATCTTCATATTGTAGCTTGCACTCTAATCCATCTAAATTTAAGGCATCACCCTTTTTATAAGATTGCTGTGGAAATTTTGTGATTTTCGTAGTGAAATCTTTTACCGTCACCTTATAACTTTTTTTAATATTTTTGTCTGCATTATACTTAACAACTATATCCTTATCACCTGAACTACTAAATACCTTTGGGTTAATGCTATATTCATCTGGGCCTAATATTCTATATCCAATTTCATAATTTACCTTAACCTTTATATCCTTGGATTTTATATCCTCCAAAACGTTATATTCTCTTTTATTAACAGTCACATCAATACTTTCCACTTTTTCTGATACAAATATATCAAAAGTAGCTTTTACTCCTAGGTCTTCTTCATTGCCCATACAAATTTTCACCGTCTTCTTGCCTGGATAATTTAGTTGCGTATTATTAGTTGGATTTGACCACATTAAGTTTTTATTGAAATTTAAATTTTGTGATTTTCCATCTGAGAAAGAAATTTTTAGAGTTTCATTTTCCAATTGCAATCTTTCTCCCTTTTTATAGTTTTCTTTAGGAGTACTAGTTAACTCGATTTTTGTAAAACTAGCTTTATTATCATTTCTATTTTCCCAAACATTACTATTTAATTTACAATATACTTGCGTTTCTTTTGGAAATAGATTTCGTGAAGTGTTACCTTCAAACTCTTCTGATATAACAATCACACTTTTAAGATTTTTAACATTAAATGCGTTTTCCCCCAATTTTTTTAGGTTGTTGCCCAATACTAATTTATGGTTTGTTGCCTTTGTTCCTTGCACCTTATTAACGTCTTCGAAAGCATTTGAGCCTATGCTTATTACATCATATGGAATCTCTACTGTAAGACTTCTGCAGCCCCAAAATGCACGGTTGTCTATATATCTTGCTTTAGTAGAAATCGACTCCAATTTATCGCAGTACACAAATGCACTTGCAGCAATTTGATCAACATTCTTTCCCTTCACAACACTTTTCAGCTCTTTACACTCAGAAAATGCCAACCTTCCTATATATGCAATTCTATTGCCTATAATTACTTTTTTAATTTCATTTCTATAATCTTTACCCTTATAAATCCATGAAATGCCGTCGTCTTTTATACAACCGCTATTTCTCTCTGTTGTAAGTTTTAGCTCTCCTTTTTTATTCAGTTCTGCTTTTACTTCATAGTTTTTCTTTCCAACATCATCCCAAGTCGCAATAATATCGTCTGCTGCTTCTGATGTTAATGTATAACTTGTTTCTAAAATAACACTTAGTGCTGGTATTATAATTTGTAACACCATTACTACTATAAACATGTATATACATACTTTATTTCTTTTGTACATATCACATTTCCCCTTTTTTCTTTTATATTTTTAACTTTTCAATGTTATTTTTTAGTAATTACTTCAAAGTGCGGGCGATTAAAATCGCCCCTACATTTTTCATAGATTACTTTACACTATCTTTTCTTTACTTCATTTTACCTTTGTTAAAAAATTTGTCAACTTTGCTTTTTGGGGCTCATTTAAACTAATTCTTTACGGAAACTTTATGGACCATTTCATTTTTAGACATTTATTTCTTTTTATTTACATTTTTGTTTCAGCAATGTTACACATTTATGTTTTTTAACTCTATCCCTACGCAAATATGGTTTTTCATAATTCATATCATGTTATTTCTTTCTATAAATTATTTGTTTTAATAAGGCAAATATGTCGAGATTTTCAAGAAGCTATATAAAAAATCACATTTTTTATGTAATAACTCCAGGAATTAATATGAGTTATATATTTGAAAAATGTGATTTTTTGTTTAATTTTGTTTGGAATTTTGTGATTTTTTGTATTGAAAACATTGGAATTTTGTGATAAGCTATATACTCAAATTTGCCGGAATATATCCTTACTTTTTAACATTTCTATTAAAAAAAATTTTAAAAGAAATGTAGCGTAACTTTTTTTCCATTTTTTTATCATTTAATTTTATTTATATATGTGCTATAATTATTTTAATAATTATTAATGATGTATCATATAGTTACGGCAAATTTATTAAATGCAAATGTCGAATGCATTTACCAATATTTTTTGTATTTACTATTCCTTTTTAGATTGTTTTGTGTTATAGTAAAAATTGTCACAATTATATGGATTTGTAATATTATATGTAGTAGTGATGTTTGGAGGCTGTATAATGAAGTTTGAAAAACTTAGTGAAAATAAAATTAAAATTACCCTAACTTCTCAAGATTTAAAAGATAAAAATATTGATTTTCATTCTTTTATGTCTAACCCTTTAGAAAAACAAGATTTGTTTTTGGATATTCTAGAAGAAGCAGAAGAAGAAATTGGTTTTGAATTTAAAGATTATCCTGTACGTATAGAGGCTTTAGCTATGGCAAATGGGGAGTTTATTGTTACTGTTACAAGGGTTGTCCCCGATTCCAAAAACCTACATAAAAAAGTATCTGTAAAAAGAAAAAATACTAAAATAGATTCAAAATATGCTATTTATAAATTTGCTAGCTTTGATGATTATTGTAATTTTGTTAAATACTTAAAAAATCACAATCTTTCTTTAAGTTACAAGGTTGCAAAAAATATTTTACTATATTTGTACAAAGAAGATTACTACATTGTTTTTGATAATATTAATCTTAAATATTCTAATATTGCCAAATTCAATTCTGCTATTATTGAATTTGCAAAATTTATTAGCAATTCAAGTCTTTTTATTTGTAAATTGCTTGAAAATGGCGAAATTATTATGAATAACAATGCTATTAAAACAGGAATTAAATATTTTAAATAATTTGCTCATATAAAAAACCTATGTATTATTTACGTATGCATAGGTTTTTATTTTATTCACAATATTTTTTATATAATTCTTTTAAATTCTTTTTATTTATCACTTTGTCTATTCCTTGTTTGCTTACCTGTACATATACTTCATCAAGCATATTAGCAATTCTTGGATTTATCTTTCTTCTGTTTTCTACATTTCTCCAATATTTTAGTTGTGTATCTTTTCTCCAATTTTTTCCATTATATGTTATTCCTGCTGCCAATTGGTCACATACCATTTCTACTGTATATTTATATGGTATAACAGGCACTTCATCTGTAGTTTCATAGTCATACCAGTATTCGTGATGATGTTTATTTCTTCCTTTGTGATGTAACCATGCTTTTGAGTATCCGCGTTTTCTTTTGCAATTTGTTATTGGACTGCTTTTACCATCTGTATAATACTTAGCCGATTCCCAAAATTCTGTAAAAGAATATTTGGAAAAATCATGTAGAAATCCTCTTACTGGAATTCCCGCTTTTATGCTTAACCTAAAAACATAATATTTATGTTTTGTTACTGTCAAAAAATGTTTGTATGCTTTTTTTAGCATTTTTTTACCTACTTTCTTTATTGTCTATTATTACATTTTACAACAATTTTCGAAAAAATCAACCATTTCTAAGGAATTTATGGCGGGCGATTAAAATCGCCCCTACAACATTCGTTATAAGCATTCCCTTACAAATTATATGGAAGATAATTTATAGAAGGCAAGCCTCCCTTAAATGATAAACAGAAGAGCATTTTTTACTCTTCTGTTTTTATGTTAAATATCTACAACCATCTTTTATCTTTCATCGTAAATAAGATCATTCGCCATTTTACCAACACTTGGGTCACTTACAGTTAGCCTACTAATATCGTCCTTTTCTGAACGAGCCCATTCATTTATTAGTCTGCCCGCAAAAGTAGAGAGACTACCGCGGTCCAATTTTCTATCTTCTAAGGCATCTTGCAACCTAGCAGGTATAGGCAACCCCAACCTATTAAATTCATTCAACATATTATAGATTTCATCATTCATTCCCCTTTCTACTGGTCCATCATATAATTTATACAATTTTTTATACCTTACCAAACTAGGTGTATCTGAACATCTTGCATGAACATCAATTAATCGTTTAATTAATTTTGCTTGAGTTATTTTACCTTTTCCACTTTCTATAATTGTAACTTCATTTGGTCCGCTTAGTTATCTCATCCATTGTAATCAAAGCTAAGAATCTTCCGAGAATATTGTACCTATTTCTATCTATATCTTCAGCTTCTTCTTTATCCGGCACACCATTAAGCTCTGAACAAATTGAATCCAAAACATCAAGTTGCCCTTGTAAGTCTTGCATACGACTTATAAAAGCAAGCCTAGTAGCCGTTTCTTTTGGGGCTTCATTTTCTGGCAGGATTCTATCATCTTTAAGTAGTCTTTCCAATCCACCTACTCTAGCTTCTTTATCGCTTAAAGCTTCTTCTCTTTTTCTTAAAGCTTCTTTTCTTTGTCTTAAAGCTTCTTCTGCTGCATCTTCTTTAGCGCTTAAAGCTTCTTTTCTTTTTCTTAAAGCTTCTTCTACTGCATCTTCTTTATCGCTTAAAGCTTCTTCTCCTTTGCTTAAAGCTTCTTCTCTGTTGCTTAAATCTTTTTTATACTCATCTAGCAATATATGTGCTCTTTTTGTTGCTTCTATTTCAATCTCTTGCGCTCTTTTATTTAGAGCATTACTATAATTTGATAGCTCCTCCGCACGCTCTTCATTTGCCCTTTCCCTGCCCGCAACATTATAAGCTTTCTCTCTAATTTCTATTTCCCATTTGCTTAACTTATCTGCTTGCGCCTCCGCTTCTTGTCTCATTTCTCGAACCTCTTGTTCTCCTTTCTTATAAGAATCTACTTCTCCTCTTAAAGAACTAATTTCATCTGCATATCCTCCTCGAAAACCTTTAGCTGCATTTCTAAATCTAGCCATTAACTTCTGAAGCGCATTAGGTTTTTCTGGTAATTCGTTACTCATTATTATCCCCTCCTTCTTCTTCGTTTAAAATTTCATTTACTTTTTTGTTAACATGTAAATATTTTTTTAATGTTTCTACAAGTGTTTCTTCGTATTTTTTTGCCAAATCTTCATTTTTTTCTTCTTCCATGTATTAACCTCCTCCTATACTTTATACTTTATATTTTACCAAATTGTTACATTTTTTTCAATACATTTTTTTGTTTTTGTGTTTTTGTGTTTTTTGTTTTTCCTTGATATTTCACTTTTAAAATTAAGTTTTTTATAATATATAACGCAATTTTGTTGATTTTTTTATGTGTTTAATATATAATTTGCTTAGTATAATTAATTTGTCAAAATTGTGTTTATATTTTGTCGTTTCGTGTCGAATATGCACTTTTTTTGACTTTTCACGTTGAAAGTTTTGCTTTTTTGCCTTGATTATTATACAATAGAGAAAAATTTAACAATGGGGGAAAGTTTATTATGGGGAAAAAATTCTATAGCCTAACAAATCCTCAGAAGAATATATGGAATACAGAACAATATTACAAAGGAACATCTGTCAACAATATTGGCGGTACAGTGCATTTAAAAACGCAATTGGATTTTTCTGCACTTTCTAAAGCTGTGTCTAATGTTATTTTGGCACATGATAACTTCCATATAAAACTTACTAAAGACGGTAATAATATCAAGCAAATTTTTGTTAGTTTAGAAAACTATTTCGTCGAAATTATTGATTTAAAAGACATGGCTGAGCTATTATTAATTGAAGAAAAAATGTGTCAAACTACTTTCTCTATGGAGAATTCTAATTTATTTTGTGTCAAAATTTTTAGATTACCAGACGGCACTGGTGGCGTTATCTCTGTTATGCATCATATTATTTCGGACTCTTGGACAGTTGGCCTATTTTGC
>OHJU01000145.1_pt1 | contig 40482 bp, 39 predicted proteins | sample 1568711 | NCBI WGS metagenome assembly OHJU01 (sample SAMEA3879574, study PRJEB24766) | human gut metagenome | biome: human-associated habitat; feature: feces | place: USA | collected 1985/1987 | reverse complement strand
GAATTCTAGAATTTAGGAGGATAAAAAAGTGAAAGAGTTTTTTAAGATTGTAGCTCGGTTAATCTTTTATGCGGTTTTTGCTTTTATAGTAGCTGCTGTAATGTTAAAGTTGTGGGATAAAAATGAAAATTGGCTAATTACATCCATATTGTGCAGTGTGGCGAATATTTCTGCCAATATAATTTTTATCTATAGGATGTGTTCTAATGAAGCAACAGAAGATCAAGCTAAAATTATAAATTTTAAGACCAGGAAACAGGAAAAAGGCAAAATTGACTGGATGATGTTTATACTTGAAATAGTTATTGTAACAGCTGGTGTTTATTTCGTATTAGCTTTTGTTACAGGAATATTGTTTGAAGTAAAAAGTTGGGAAGATATGGTTCGAACTCCAGTAATATTTTTTGCAGGTACATATATAGAATGTCTATATAAATATAGTAGAATCGAGTAACAATTCTTAAGACGGTGTGAATTTAGTTTGCACCGTTTTTTCTTTTTGGCATAAAAAGAAAAATTTTACAATTATTTTGTAAAAATATATCACAATAAAAATATTAATGGTATAATTATAGGAAAGGTGGCTTCATCATATGATAGGTTGCTTAACAACCGAATACACTAAGGAAAATTAACCTTGTTATATAGCAAAATCTTTAATTTTTACTATATAATAAAAAATATCAAGGAGAACTCTTATGCTAAACGAAGTATTAGAAAATTCAAAGAATGAATTAATGCAAATAATCCAAAAAAGCGAAGGCTTGCAAACAAGAAAAATAAAGTTAGAAGAAGAAATGCAAGAAACGAAAGAGGCTATATTAAGCTTAAATCAAGAGAATAGAGGACTTTCTATATATAGAAAAAGAAATCCTATAGTAGAGTTTTTTATGAAGACTTTTTCTAAGCAATATAAGCAAGAACTAAAAACTTCGGCTAACAATACTAAAAAATTAAAAGAATTAAATGAAAAAATGGCAAACCTTAGGTCAGAAAAAAGAAAATTAGATTTAGACGAACAAACATTAAATCCAGAAAGAGCAAAGGGTCAACTTGAAAAAATGGAAAATACAGATGTAGCAATACATATGTTAGTTAATGAAAAACCAGAGATAACTAAAAATCCAGAATTTATGAAGGATTTGATTAATAGAAATATGCAATATATAGAATATGATAATTCTAATGAACCAGAATTATATATGCAATATATAGAAAAAATGATTCAAAAATTAGAAGAAGCCAAAGAAAGACCGAATGCAAACGAATTTACAATAAATATGCCTATTAATACTGCAAAAAAAATATTAGAAGAATTAAATTCACCAAAAGAAGTAGAAAAAGGAAAATATAAGATACCTAGAAGATTTTTGTTCGAAGGTTTAAGAAAATCTAGTAAAAGAGATTTAGAATTATTAGAAAAAGGCGAAATGATAGAAATATTATCAGTTGGAAGAGATTATTTACGTGAAGATGGATGCTATAAATTAGAATATGGCAAAAAGTTAGAAGAATTATATGAGGATAAAGATAAATTTTTAGTTATGCATTATATAAATGCGTCATATCATTTTAGAGGAAAAGACGAAACTATTGAAATTAAAGATAATATATATAAGGAAGGTTTACATTCTTCAATTCAGGGAATGGATTGTATTAATGCTTTAGATAGAACAGCTCATGGAAATTTTGAAGACGATAAATCTTTTATGGAATTAATGGCTCCAGAACATAAAATAATTATTATGCTACCTAGAAGATTATTAGCTAAAAATGCAGAAGAACCAATTTGGAATTCCGATTTTCCAGAAGCAGACATACAGCATCCGGGATATATTTCACCAGAATATGTATATGGGTATATTAATCCAGATACAGAAGAAATCGAGGAAAATACAATTCCGATATCAGATAGAAAAAAATATAAGTATCAATTCTTAAATGGTCAAACAACTTGTGTAGATGATAGAATTAAATATTAGATATATAAAAAAGGACTCTTTAGTCCTTTTTTAGCTTTGCTTCTAACTTTTTTATAGCTTTAGTTTCTATTCTAGAAACATATGACCTGGAAATTCCTAAATCTTTTGCGATTTCATTTTGAGTTTCTGGTTTATGACCATTAAGACCAAATCTTCTAATAAGTATTTCTTTTTCTCTTTCTTTTAATATTTTATCTATATTGGTATAAAGTTTTTCCTTCTTTAATCCTAAATCTACTTCATCTTCTATGCTCTTAATATCAGCTTCTAAGACTTCTTGCAATGTAACAACATTGTCATCTTTATCTTTACCGATAGGATCACTTAATTTTACTTCTGCTTGAAGTTTTTTAGAAGAACGTAAGAACATTAGAATTTCATTATCTATGCATTTGGCAATGTATGTAGAAAGTTTTACCCCTTTATCATGTTTAAAACTATTTATACCTTTTATAAGACCAATAGTACCTATAGAAATTAAATCATCTTGTTCGATGTTAGATGTAGAATATTTTTTTGCCACATGAGCTACTAAACGCAGGTTTTTTTCTATTAAAATATTTCTGGCTTCATTATCACCAGCTTTAAATTTATCTAAATAATATATTTCTTCTGATTGTGAAAGAGGTTCTGGAAACAAACTAGAACTTTGAATATATCCAACAACAAAAACGGCAGAACTTAAAAAAGAAATAAATCCAGCCAATGAAATAGTAGAGAACATATATATACCTCCATAAAAATCACTATATGAAAAGTATATGTTTAAAAACTATTTTTGTGCCTGGACCATTGAAATTTAAATATTTACACATAATTATAATAATTTTATCATAAAATAAAAAAAAGTACAAATACTAGAATTATATAAACAAATTAAAATTAATAACTTTAACGAAGCATTCATAAGATAAAATAGAAAAAACACAAAAATTGCACAAAAAAGATATTGAAAACAAATTAATAATATGTTAAGATACTATTAAATTAAATAAACGACAAACAAAAACTTCCCTGCATAGTGCGTGTAGACTGGAATTTTAGAACCAACAAATTTTATAAGGGAGTCCGCCTTTAGATGTGGCGTGCAAGCTTACACTTCTATTTAGTAGTAAGAAGCCCACAAGCATTTAACAAGACACCCACCTACGCGAGTAGGCTCTTAAAATTTCTAAACTTCTTACGGCTAAGGCGGGGTAAGTTTTTTTATGTATATAACAACTATGTTAGTGCAAATTGCTAAGCAATTGTGCAGATGTGGCAAGGACACTTTTCTTATGTATGGAAAAAATGGAAGGGTTATTTATGACGATAAACGAAATAATAAAAAATGGAATAATTAATTTAAAAGAAAAAAATATAGAAGAACCACTATTAAAGATAAGATTATTGGTAGCTTCAGTTTTAAATAAACCGAAAGAATATGTTATGGCTCATAGCGAAGATGAATTAGACGAAATTCATGAAAAAAAGATATTAGAAGGAATTGAACAGTTAAGAAATTATATTCCAATACAATATATAACTAATAATCAAGAATTTATGAAATTAAACTTTTTTGTTAATCAAAATGTACTAATTCCAAGAAGCGATACAGAAATTTTAGTAGAGGAAGTTATAAATACATATAAAAATGAACATGTAAAAATATTAGATATGTGTACAGGGAGTGGATGTATTGCAATTTCTTTAAAAAAATATATGCAAAATTCAGAAGTTTATGGTATAGATATAAGTAAAGAAGCATTAAAAGTTGCACAAATAAATGCAAAGAATAATAATGTTGATGTAAAATTCAAATGTTCAGATATGTTTGCAGATATACAAAATAAAGATTTTGATGTAATTGTATCAAATCCACCATACATAAAAACACAAGTTATTAACACACTAGATAAAGAGGTAAAAAATGAGCCAATTATTGCGTTAGATGGTGGAGAAGATGGCTTATATTTTTATAAAAAAATTATCAATGAAGCATTTAATTTTTTAGCTGATAATGGTATGCTCTTTTTAGAAATTGGATTTGATCAAAAGGAAGAATTGGAAAAATTAATTAAAGCAGATACAAGATATGAACTAGTAAAAACTAAAAAAGATTTAGGAGATAATGATAGAATAGTAGTTGTAAAGAAGGTGTAAAAATGTCTTTTTCATCTGAAATAAAAGAAGAATTAAGTAAACTGAATAATTTAAAGGATAAGCAAGCTGTTTATTATGAATTAGTTGGTTATTTAATAACTAAAAATACAAAAGTAGAAAAAAAGGTAAAGTTTTCTACAGAAAACGAATTTAATATTAATAGATTTAATAAACTACTAAATAATATGGAGATAAAATATAAAATAGAAATGCAAGGAAATTTCTATGTAATTACATTTAGCAAACCAGAAAATTTAAGTAATTGTTCTTTTAATTCAAATTATGTCGAATTTAATAAGCCAAAAGAAATGGAAGACAAAGATATAAAAGCATTACTTAGAGGAGCTTTTATGGGAGCTGGATTAGTAAGCGAGCCAAGTAATACATATCATTTGGAAATTAATTTTAGTAATTTAGAAAATCTATTAATTATAAAAGATTTTATGAAACAATATAATATAACAGCTAAAACACTTAATAAAAATGGAAGTATTGCATTGTATATAAAAGAGGGAGAAGATATATCCAATTTTTTAGCTTGTATTGGTGCAAGTGGTGCTATGCTTAAATTTGAAGAGATAAGAGTAATAAAAGAAGCTAGAAATAATGTAAACAGAATGGTAAATTGTGAAGTTGCTAATTTAAATAAGACAGTTAATGCAGCTACTAAACAGATAGAAGCAATCAAGAAATTAAAAGCTAGTAAAAAATTTACAAATTTATCTGATGAATTAAAAGAAATTGCAGAGCTTAGACTAAAAAATCCAGATGCTAGCTTAATAGAATTAGGAAATATGCTAAAAATACCAGTAGGAAAATCTGGAGTAAATTATAGATTGAACAAATTAATAAAAATAGCAGAGGAAATATAAGATGGAAAATATAGGTATATATGTACATATACCTTTTTGTATGCGCAAATGTTATTATTGTGATTTTTGCTCATATCCAAGACAATTGGAAAAACAAGAAGATTATGTACAAGCACTAAAAGAAGAAATAAAAGAAAGAAGCAAAAGAGTAAAAAATTATGTAGATACAATATATATCGGTGGTGGAACACCATCAATTATAGATGCGTCATATATAGCAGAAATTTTAAATTGTATAAGGGATAATTATAAGGTAAAAAAGAATGCAGAAATAACAATCGAGGTAAACCCAGGTACTGTAACAGAAAACAAGTTACTATTATATAGGGAAGCAGGAATAAATAGATTAAGTATAGGATTACAATCTACTAAAGATAAGTTATTAGAAGAAATAGGAAGAATACATAAATATGAAGATTTTTTAAATACATATAAACTAGCCAAAGAAATTGGATTTAAAAATATTAATGTGGATTTAATGATTGGACTTCCTGAGCAAACTTTGCAAGATGTTGAAGATAGCCTTATAGACATTATTAGTTTAAATCCAAAACATATTTCTGTATATTCATTAATTTTAGAAGAAAATACGAAATTAGAAGTATTAGTTAATTTAGGAAAACTTGATTTACCAACTGATGAAGTGGAAAGAGAAATGTATTGGAAAGTTAAAGATGTTTTGGAAGCTAATGGTTATGAACATTATGAAATCTCTAATTTTGCCAAAAAAGGATATAAATCTAAACATAATTATAATTGCTGGAAACAACATAGTTACCTTGGTTTCGGTGTAGCAGCACATTCTTATTATAATAATAGAAGATATTCTAATACAAATAGTTTAGAAGAATATTTGCAAAATCCGGATAATAAGAAAATAGAAGAAACACAAACAATAGAAGACGCAAAAAAAGAATATATGATGTTGGGCCTAAGAACTCTAGAAGGTGTAAGTATAGCAGAATTTAAACAAAAATATGTGGACAATCCATTGTATTTATTTAAAGATGAACTTAATAAACTTACAGAAGAAGGCTTAGTGGAGATTGATTTAGACAATATAAAGCTTACAAATAAGGGGTTAGATTTAGCAAATTTGGTATGGGAAGAATTTGTATAATTGTTATAAAGGTAGCTTTACATAATTGAAAAGAACTTGAAAAAGTGGTAAAATAAACTAAATTAGTTTGTTTAGCTAGAGCAATTAATCTGGCAGATAAATTAATTAGTCAAATGGCAATAGGAGGATAAGCTTTATGAAGAAATTCGATTTTTACTATCAATCTGCGGACAACAAAACAAACATCCATGCTGTAAGATGGATGCCTGAAAGAGCGCCTAGAGGCATTATTCAGATTGCACACGGTGTAACTGAATATATCTTGCGCTATGAAGAATTTGCAAGATATCTAACAGACAGTGGCTTCATAGTGGTTGGTAATGACCATTTAGGTCATGGAAAATCCATAGCTGATGGTGCAAAACCCATGTATTTTGGACCTAAAGGTTCATGGAAGTGGGTTGTTGAGGATATCAAGATGCTTAAAAACATTACGGTAGAAAGGTATCCCGATTTACCTTATGTTATGCTCGGTTTCTCATTAGGTTCATTTGTAGTAAGAACCTATTTGATTGATAATCCGGGAGATTTGGCTGCTGCTATACTAATGGGAACAGGCCAGATGCCTCCAATAGCAATCAAGATTGCAAAACTTGTAGCAAATATGGAGGCAAGAAAGGCTGGAGAAGAAAACTCAACTCCAGCAATACACAACCTTACTTTCGGAACATATAACAAAATCTTTGCTCCAAATAGAACGGAGTATGATTGGTTGTGCTCAAATGAAGAAGCGTTGGATGAGTACATAGCAGATCCTCAAAGAGGAGGAGATTTCTCTGCAGGCCTTTTTAGAGAATTGCTTGACGGAATGCTTTATTCCTCACATGAAAAAAATGTGTGGAATATGGATAAGAACTTGCCTATTTTACTTATTTCCGGTGAAATGGACCCTGTAGGGGACTGCGGAAAAGGTGTAATGGCGACAGAAAAAGTGATGTGCAAGGCCGGAGTCAAGGATATTGAAGTGAAGATGTATCCTGGATTAAGGCACGATATTTTGCATGAAAAAATCAAATACCAGGTATATGATGATATCTATACGTGGTTAACTAAGAAACTGTTTAATAAAGCCATTTGACAATACGAGGGGGCATTGCCCCCGTTTTTTTATGGTAAATTTAATATAAGAGCGACAATACATAAATGAAATTAAGCAATTTATTGAAAGTGATATATAAATATGCTAAAATAATCGCTAAGCAACCGGTCAATATTCCTTTAAACAATTAGAAAAGGAGCAAAATATTTATTCAACAAGGAGGAAGAAAAAAGATGGAAAAGCGGAAAAAATTACAGGTGTTATTAATTTTTGTGCTAATACTAGCAAATGTGATAATATGGAATGCTGTTTTGGAGAAACAACGAATTCAAAATGAACAGGAACAGATAAGAAAGGAAAATGAGATACAAGAAGAAGGAGAAAGATTTAGAGAAGATTTAACTTATGCAATAATCCAAAAAGAATATGAGTTCGAAGAGTATTATGGAGTTGTAAATTTTTATAGTATAGACGATATAGAAGAAATCAAAATAAGATATAATGAGAAATGGAATATTGTAAAAGCAGAGATTGATAGAACTTTCTCTAATGAAGATGTACAAAGACTTGACCTTAAAGGTAGTTATGAGTTAGTTGATAGAAGACAAATGATACTTTCTATCTGCACTTATAATTATAGCAATATTACAAATTCATTTTGTAATAAAGATGAGATTATTGCCTTAAGTCAGGGTGTAAAGATGTTTAACTACCGCGATGTAACTGATGAAATAGTTATGCGATTAACAAACAATTATGCCAAAGAAACATATGGAATTACATATGAAGAGGCAATTACAAATGAAGATGTAGTATATCAAGATTATTCATCTAAAATAGCAGATTTGTATCATGAAATTTGCGAATATGATTCGAACAGATTTCCAGAAGGGAAACCGATAAATAGTCATATATTTACAGGTAGTGCTTATGATAGATATCATTATCATGATATCGGAGTAATGTTAGTACCTTTTGATACATTAACAGACGAGTTTAAAAATAATCCAGTAGTAATAGAAACATATAAAAAGTATGATGCTATAAATGCGGAGTATGAAGAAAATCCTGATGTAAAAATACTTAGAGATTGCTCGCAAAAAGAAGATGAGTTTCGAAAGAATTTATATGACTATAACCTAAAAAATCCGAAGCTTGTAAATGGTTTATGTAAAAAAGTTTTTGAAGAAGATATAGAAACTTTTGATGTAAGCAGACAGGTAAGTTATCTTACTTCCACGAAAGAGTTTGAAGAACTCGTTGATAATTATTTACTAGAATTTTTTGATAGGATGTAACTACCAAAAAGAGAAAAAGAATATGTTTTGCTAGGAAGGCAGAATATATTCTTTTTTTCACAAAAAATTCACAAAGAAATTTTAGCAAAAGGTATTGACATTTGCTAAAATTGAATATAATATATTTAAAGAATTTAGCAATCAGACACAAAGAGTGCTAAAGAGGTGAAAATATTGAAAAAGAAAGATTTAGACGAAAGAAAAAAGAAAGTATTACAAGCAATAGTAGAAGAATATATTAATACAGCAGAACCTGTAAGCTCTGGAAGTATAACAAAAGGCCATGGATTAGATTATAGTAGTGCAACAATAAGAAATGATATGGCTCAATTAGAAAGTATAGGTTTTTTAGATAAACCACATACTTCAGCAGGAAGAGTGCCATCTGCAGAAGGTTATAGGTATTACGTTAATGAACTATTAAAAGAAGATAATTTAACTTTAGAAGAAATTAAATATATTCAAAACAAGCTAAAAATTAAAGTTAATGAAATAGAAGACTTAACTAAGGTTGCAACAACAACTTTATCAGAAATAACCCATTATACAACAGTTGCAGTTGGTCCAAAAGCAGATAAACAAATTATAGAAGAAATTAAATTTGTTTCTTTAGGACAAAGAATGTTGATGGTTGTAATTGTAACAGATACAGGTTTAGTAAAAGAAACAATTATCAAATTTGACGAAGATATAACAGAAAGCCAAGTAGATACTTTAAATAACCTATTTAATACAAGATTAAGAGGAAAGCCTTTATCTAAAATAGACAAGCCAATGGCAGATTATATTTTCTCAGAAGTTCATTATAGTATAGGAATTATGAAAGCCATTATAGAGCAAATAAATAGGATAGTTGAAGAAGAAAATAACAATATATTCTTGGAAGGTGCAAAAAAATCTTTTGACTTACCAGAATTTAAAAGTATGAAGGTAGCAAAGAACTTTGTCAATTTACTAGACGCTAAAGATGAAATGTTAGAAATATTTAATTCTGGAGATGCAGAAGATATTAATGTCTTTATTGGTGATGATGATGAAAACAGTAATCTAAAAGATTTCAGCATTATAACTTTTAAACATACTATCGGAGATAAAGACCTAGGAACAATAGGAATAATAGGACCAAAAAGAATGGATTATGCAAAGGTTATATCTGTAATGAAATATATAAGTAAAAAATTAAAAGAAGATAATAATAAGAAAGAGGGTATGTAAATTGGCAGAAAAAAAAGAAAATAAAAAAGAACCAGAAGTAATAAAATCAGACGAAATGGTAAAAAAGGAAGAGCTAGTAAAGAAAGAACAAGAATATGATGAATTAATGGACAGATATAAAAGAGTACTAGCAGAATTCGAAAACTACAAAAAAAGAAGTGCAAAAGAAAGAGACCAATTATATAACTCTATTATGGGAGATATAATGACTGGAATTCTACCAGTATTAGATAATCTTGAAAAAGCAGTACAAGTAGAAACAAAAGATACTGGATATAAACAAGGTGTTGAACTTGTATATAAACAATTACAAGATTTACTAAAAGCAAATGGAGTAGAAGAAATAGAAGCAGTAGGAAAAACTTTTGATCCAGAATTACATGAAGCAGTAAGCTCTGTAGTTGATGAAAACTTAGGTGAAAAAGAAATAAAAGAAGATTACAGAAAAGGATACAAAATTGGGGATAAAGTTATAAGACATTCTATGGTCGTAGTAGCAAACTAAGTTAGCTGTGTGAGTAAAGCGAAGTTTGTAAACTAATAAAAAGGAAAATAAATATGAATAAAGAAATAGAAAGAAAATTTGCTGTAAAGTATTTACCAGAAAATTTAAATATAGAAAGCATTGTGCATATAAAACAAGCTTTTATATATAGGGATAAATTAACACTTATAAGAATAAGAGACATAAAGGAAAGTTATCCTGAAGATAAGCAAATATATATTTATACACTAAAAACAAAAGGTGATATCGAATATAATAATAATTATGATATTGGTAAAAAATATGAAATAGAAAATGAAATTGATAAAGAATTATTTGATAAGTTAATCAAAAATAAAATTAGTAATATAATAGAAAAAACAAGAATTAAAATACCAATAGAAAACAACCTAAAAGTTGAAATAGATATATATTATGATTATTTAGAAGGATTGCTTACAGCAGAAATAGAATTTCCAAACGAAGAATTAGCCAATAAATTCCAAAAACCAGCTTGGCTAGGTGAGGAATTAGGATATAAAAAATTATCAAATAGAAAATTAGCAGAAATGACAAAAGATGAATGGCAAAAAGAAGTTACAAAAGAAATGATAGAGAACAATAATATTATAATTAAACAATTAAAAGATAATTATAATATAAAGTAAGTTATTAAGTTTTAAAATTTATATATTTTTTAGGAGGAATTTAAAATGGGAAAAATTATAGGAATTGACTTAGGAACAACAAATTCATGTGTTGCAGTTATGGAAGGTGGAGAAGCAGTAGTTATACCAAACGCAGAAGGAAATAGAACTACACCATCAGTTGTAGCATTCTCTAAAAATGGAGAAAGATTAGTAGGACAAATAGCAAAACGTCAAGCTGTTACAAACCCAGAAAACACAGTTATTTCAATTAAGAGAAAAATGGGAACAGCAGAAAAAGTTAAAATAGATGGAGATGAATTCTCACCACAAGAAATATCAGCAATGATATTACAAAAATTAAAAGCAGATGCAGAAAATTATTTAGGACAAAAAGTTACACAAGCTGTTATAACAGTTCCAGCATACTTTAGCGATAGTCAAAGACAAGCAACAAAAGATGCAGGAAAAATAGCAGGACTAGAAGTTTTAAGAATTATAAATGAACCAACAGCAGCATCACTTGCTTATGGAATGGATAAAGAAGACCAAGATCAAAAAATAATGATCTATGACTTAGGTGGAGGAACATTCGATGTTTCTATTCTAGATATTGGTGATGGAGTATTCGAAGTTTTATCTACAAATGGTAATACACATTTAGGTGGAGATGACTTTGACCAAAGAATTATAGATTACCTAGTATCAGAATTCAAAAAATCAAATGGAATAGATTTAAGCACAGATAGAATGGCTATGCAAAGATTAAAAGAAGCAGCAGAAAAAGCTAAAATAGAATTATCTGGAATGCAACAAACACAAATCAACTTACCATTCATTACAGCAGATAGCACAGGACCAAAACACTTAGATGTAACATTAACAAGAGCTAAATTTGAAGAATTAATTAGTGATTTAGTAGAAGCTACAAAAGTTCCAGTAGAACAAGCTTTAAAAGATGCAGGAATTACAGCTAACGATTTACACAAAGTATTATTAGTTGGTGGTTCTACAAGAGTTCCAGCTGTACAAGAAGCTGTTAAGAAAATAACAGGAAAAGAACCAGATAAAGGAATTAACCCAGATGAATGTGTTGCTATTGGTGCAGCAATCCAAGGTGGTGTACTTTCTGGAGATGTTAAAGACTTAGTATTACTAGATGTAACACCATTATCATTAGGTATCGAAACATATGGTGGAGTATTTACAAAATTAATTGACAGAAATACAACAATACCAACAAAGAAATCACAAGTATTCTCTACAGCAGCAGATGGTCAAACAGCAGTTGAAATTCACGTTCTTCAAGGTGAAAGAGAAATGGCTTCTGGAAATAAAACATTAGGAAGATTCCAATTAACAGGAATTCCAGCAGCTCCAAGAGGAGTACCACAAATCGAAGTTACATTTGATATTGATGCAAACGGTATAGTTCACGTATCTGCAAAAGATATGGCAACAGGAAATGAACAAAATGTAGCTATTACAGCTTCAACAAACTTATCAGATGAAGATATCGAAAAAGCTGTAAAAGATGCAGAAGCACATGCTGCAGAAGATAAGAAAATGAAAGAAGATATCGAAGTTAGAAATAATGCAGAAAGCTTAATCTTTAATACAGAAAAAACAATGAAAGATATTGGAGATAAAATTAGCAACGAAGAAAAATCTAAAGTAGAAGCAGAACTTGAAAACTTAAAGAAAACATTAGAAGGAAAAGATACAGAAGCAATTAAGAATGCTACAGAAAAATTAACATCTGTATTCTACGAAATAACAGAAAAATTATACAAAAATGCAAATCCAAATGGTGCAGCAGCTGGAGCTAATACAGATGCTGGAGCAAATGGAACAGCAGAAGGTCCAAAAACAGATGAAAATGGAAATGTATATGATGCAGATTATAAAGTAGAAGACGATAATGATAAAAAATAATGTTTAATATTGGAGGTTTAAAAGCCTCCAATAATTAAGCTTGTTATAAATTGGAGGATATAATGGCAGAAAAAAGAGATTATTATGAAGTTTTAGGAGTTAATAAAAATGCAACAGATGATGAACTAAAAAAGGCTTTTAGAAAAATGGCTAAAAAATATCATCCAGATGCAAATCCAAATAATAGAAAAGAAGCAGAGGAAAAGTTTAAAGAAGTAAATGAAGCTTACGAAACACTTTCTGATCCTCAAAAAAGAAAGATGTATGATCAATTTGGCTTTAATGGACCACAAGGTTTTGGTGGTCAAGGAGCAGGCCAAGGTGGATATTATTCATATACTTCTAATGGCTTTGATGGATTTAGTGGTTTTGGAGATTTTGGCGATATATTTAGTTCATTCTTTTCTGGATTTGGTGGTTCTTCTGGAAGAAGTAATAGAAATGGCCCAAAAAGAGGTAGAGATTTAAGACATGATCTAGAAATTACTTTTGAAGAAGCATATTCAGGAATAAAAAAGGAATTTGTTATAAATAGAAATGAAAAATGTACAACTTGTAACGGAAGTGGTGCAAAACCTGGAACAAATCCTGTAACATGTCCAAATTGTCATGGAACTGGTCAAGTAACACAAGTTCAAAACACAATATTAGGACAAATGCAAACAACTAGAACTTGTTCTGAATGCCATGGAACTGGTAAAATTATAAAAGAGCCATGTACAACTTGTAGAGGAAAAGGAACAGTAAGAAAACAAGCAAAAGTTACTATAAATATTCCAGCAGGAATTGATGACAATCAAACATTAATCTTGAAAAAAGAAGGAGAGCCAGGTGAAAGAGGCGGAGAAAATGGAGATATTTATGTAACAATACATTTGAAGAGACATAGTATTTTTACTAGAAAAGATAATAATGTATTATGCGACATTCCAATTACCATAACTCAAGCTACGCTTGGAGCTGAATTAGAAATACCAATGGTAAGTGGCGAAAAAGTAAAATATAAAATACCAGAAGGAACACAGACAGGAACAAAATTCACTATACGAAATAAAGGATTTAAAGCTATTAATGGAAATTGGCAAGGTGATTTTATATTTACTGTTAATGTACAAACTCCAAAAAAACTAACAAAAGAGCAAAGAGATTTATTAACACAACTTGCTAAAACTATGAATGAACAACCTCCAGTAAAGAAAAGAGGATTATTTGGATAGAAAATTGGGGACGTTCCTCGGGATATGGGGACGTTCCTTTTTTCACTTTTCGGGATTTGAGGAAATTCTTTGTGATCTAGGGACGTTCCTTAAATCCCGATTAATATATGTATAGAAAAGGTCAGGATAGAATTTAGACATTCTATCCTGACCTTTTGGTTCTAAAGCATTCAAACGACGGTTTTACTCAGTAGCTTCTTCACTTGAAGTGTCGTTAAGTCGAACTGGTATTGTGAATTCCGACATCACAGATGTGTTATGAAAATATTCTTCACCAGCATGTTTTACCAAAAGCTTGTACTCCGCTTGGACTTTATTGGCATAGACACCACCTTTTGCTTCATTTAGCAAGTTTTCTTCAGTAAGTCGCTCTTCATGAAGACTAGAACGACCATAGCTTCCGGAAACAAATCCCCAACCGTTGATTAGTGTTTGGGAATATCCTTCGACTATAAATTGATTGCGATAGCAATAATTTTCGTCGATATAATACCCATCTTGAGAAGTCCCATTATAACTATTGTCCATGCTATCTTGTAGCATGCCATCTAGTTGAGGAGCGGTGGATTGTAATGCAATATCTACATGCATATGATCTACTAATACAGTCGTTCCTTCTGGAAGACCGGTAAGATGTGCAGACATATTTATGTATTTATTACTCGTAATTCTCCAGTTGGAAAAATCATAACGCCCAGTGTCATATTCTAACACCAACTAAAATCTTCTCCGGGGACGTCAAGCGTCTGTGTAAGTGTTGTACCTTCCATAAGCTCCAGAGAGTCAAGTTCGGTATCTTTGGGAATAGTTTTTTCATCACACCCCGTGAGCATCAGCATTGCTGTCATACAAAGTAGTATTAATGCTGATAACCGTTTCATTGCTTTCTTTTTCATCGTGTTTTACCTCCGTGAATTCCACTTTTTTGTTTCAACATTGTTACAATAATAATTATACCATAATTTACATAATTATGCAATTGTAACATAAGTCAGTAATTAGTTAAGTGGTAAAGCAGATAGAAAACCCCAGTCATATGAATGTACGATATTTCATAAGGCTGGGGTTTTTAAGACATGATTATTTTGGAACATATAGATTGGGATCGAGCGAATATCCGGCATTTTTGATATCCTCGATTATAGAGGAATCTTTTGTAAGTAAATACGTATTTCCATCTCCTGCATAGACGATTAGCATCTTGGTCTCTGGATCAATGTTATATTTACCAAGTTTTTCTGCGTGGCAGTGAGGAAACCGTATGCTACACATCGGATAGAACATTCTTCCTTTCTTTGAATCATATATACCTGAAAAAGGTATTTTTGTCGATTCATTAAGAAAGCTTGGAAATCCAAGAGAGTCTCCTTTTAATAACTTTACCAGCTCACATGCTGTGGTTGCATTGTATTTGTTTATGGTATTTGTCATATGATACCATATGGATTGGTTTTTTGTTCCCACAGGCATGTATTCTGGAGTGATACTTACAGGAAGCTCAGTAGCCGAAGCTTTCTCAAAATGAAATTTTTTTAATAATTCTTCGAGCCCGAATACGAATGGAATAATATAAGTTCCGAATTCTGCGGCGAAGATATAAAAATCACCGATTTCGGACTTATTATAGATTCTTCTGTTTGTTTGTATTGGATACACGACAAAACGAGAAGAGAGCTTTGTGAAGGTTAATCCTTCATTTGGTATTTTAAAAGCCCGTCCAATAATTTCCATTCCGTCCAATAATTTAATCATTTTTTCGTCCTCCATATTTAATTGTTATTGGAATCTAAACAGCAAGTTATCGCAAAAAATTATATCATAATTTACATAAAAAAGCAACATCTTGAAAAAACACAAAAATTATGTTAAGCTAGTAAAGATAACAATATAACAATTTCCTAATCAATAAAGGAGGAAAAAATTATGAAACTTCTAAAAGAACTTGTAGCCAAAGATTTTACCGAGCAGATTTCAGACGGAGTAGAAAAGGAAATCTTGTTTCCAAAGGAAGCAAGTTGCATCCGGATAAAACCGGGAAAAGAAATTGAACTGCACCACCATGATAAGGACCACGAGATATATATGGTTTTACATGGTGAGGTCGTGATTTTGGGAAATCTATATAAGAAAGGAGAGTTTCATGTTTGCAATTGTGGCGAATCACACAATTGCAGAAATTCGGGAGTCACCGAAGCAATATTGTTAACAATGAAGTTAGACGCGGAGTAATCCGCGTCATTTTATATTTTTAAGTATTATAAAGTATATATTGGCAACAAGTAAATGTAGTGATATAATTTAGAAAAAATATACGAAGAGGTAAAAATGAAATACAAAGGAAAATATGAAAGGCTAAATTTACCAGCTTATATGAAATTTGGAATAGAAATAGAAGCTAATAATGTTCAAACGAAAAATGGGTTATATGCTGGCGAAAGTGCGAAGTTTATAACTGATAGAAACTGGCATATGGCAACAAAATGGGAAGAAAGTTTAGTTGGAGAAAATGGAGCAGAACTTGTTTCGCCAATTTTAACAGATACAGAAAGCACATGGAAAAATATAGAAGAAATTTGTGGTAAGATTAAAGAATTTCCAAAAGATAAAAGTAAAGAAGTTAAGGCAGATGAGAAATGTGGATTACATGTGCATTTTGATGCAGAATGTTTAGCCAGTGATCTTAAAAAAATGAAAAATTTTCTTCATATATATTCAGAAGCCGAAGAACTTATATATAAAATGTGTAATGATAAAGATGATCCTATACGACCTAAAGCTATAAACAAAAATTTTCATGGATTATCAAATGTTGTTTCAGCTATTTGGAGAAATGGTATGGCAGCACCTACTAGCAAAAAAATATTGAAAAAAATTAATAATGGAACGTTAAAGGTATCACATAAAAAATTTGGAAAATTAAGAATGGTTGCTAGTAAATTTAAGCTAGACGAAAGAAGATATGCGGGACTTAATCTAACTAATATCGGAAATACCAAGAAAAATACAGTAGAATTTAGGATGGCTAATGGAACACTTGATCCAGACGTAATAAAACAAAATGTATTTTTATATGCATCAATTATAGATACAGCTGTGAAGATGACCGAGGAGCCAGAAAAATATGAACAAAAAATGCAAAAGTTTTTAAATCACGATGTTACAGAGCAAGAAAAAGCACAAAGTTTTTTAAATTTGATTATGGATTCAGACGAGGATAAAAAGATATATTTAGATAGATGGGAATCTGTAAAAGATGCTAAAGTTTTTTCTAAAAATGCTAAAAAAGGATTTGCAACAACATTTAAAAGAGAAGAATTTAAAGATATAGCAACAAGAACTAAGGGAAGCAAGATAAGAGCAACATTTAATAAAATTAAGGATTTTGTATATACCAAAGACGAAAGAGGAGATAAAGAAGATAATGGTAGAACTTAGATATAGAAATGCTTTTAAAGAAGTAGATGAAATATTAAAGTATACAGATATAAATTTAGTAAATAAGATTCCTAAAAAGTTTATTGATTTTTTGAGAGCTAATATGAATAATGAATACGAATTTAATGTACAAGAAGGACTCCATTTAAATAAACAAAACCTATCTGAAGAAGCTAATAATATCTTGGCTTTAATATATAGAGATTATTGGGCAACTGAAGAAGAAAAAGAAGAATTTAGAAAAAAAGATGAAGAAGAAAGAAAATTAAATGAAGAAAAATTGGAGCATATATTTGACAGAAAGGATAACGAGCAAATAGAAGAAGAAAAGAATAATCAACTTATTAAAATAGAACATGAAAGCTTTATAAAAAGATTATTTTCAAAGATAAAAAGATTTTTTTGTAAGAATTAAAATTTAAAAAGGCGTAATTATTTTTGCGTCTTTTTTTATTGCATAGGAAAAATCGCTAGATTTTTCTGAAGCAACAAGGTTAAGTTACTTATGACCGTGCGATTGCGAAGCAATCTCTACATGTGGCGAAGCCACTTTTTTCATTATGTCAAATGAAATTGTTGTAATTAGCAAAAGCGTAATTTTCTACTAAAAAATATTGCAAAGTTATGTCAAATTATTTTACAGAATTAGAGTTTATATGATATAATGCAAACTATGAAAGCATAAAATAAAATAGGAGATATTATATGGAAATAATATTAGGAAAAACAGCAGGCTTTTGCAATGGAATTACACGAGCAGTAGAGACTGCTAAAGAGGAATTAAAAAATACAGAGAATATAGAATGTTTAGGAGATTTATTACATAATAATCAAGTACTAAATAAATTAAAAGCAAATGGACTTAGAATAATAACTGATATAAAAGAAGCCAAAGAAAGAGTACTAATAAGAGCTCATGGTGTAAAAAAAGAAGTTTATGAATATGCAAAGAAAAATAATATAGAATTAATAGATTGTACATGTCCAAAAGTACTAAAAATTCATGATTTGGCAAAAGAATTGTCAAATAAAGATTATTATATTTTAGTAATTGGAGAAAAATCTCATGCAGAAGTTATGGGAACTTTTAGTTTTTGCACTAATGGTGAAATTATAGAAAATTTAGAACAGTTAAAACAAAGACTTCCTGAATTAAATAAAAAAGAAAAATTGGCAGTAGTAACACAAACAACATATAATTTACAAAAATTTTTAGAAATAGAACAATATTTAAAAGAAAATATAAAGACACAACTAGAAATATATAATGGCATTTGTAATGCTACAGAAAGTAGACAAAAAGAGACAGAGAAAATATCTAAAGATGTAGAATATATGGTTATAATTGGAGGCAAAAAAAGCTCTAATACAAATAAATTATATGAAATTGCACAAAAAAATTGTAAGAATGCCATTAAGATAGAAGAAGTATCAGAGTTATATAATGAGAATTTTGCAAATGTAAATAAAATAGGTGTGATGGCAGGTGCTTCAACGCCACAGGAAAGTATAGAAGAAGTTATAAACTATTTAAAGGAGAGGAATTAACTTGAATATAGAAAAAACTTCAAGCGAATTAGAAAAATTTATATCAGAAGAATCAAAAATATATAAAAATGAATTAATGTCAAAACATACTTCATTTAAAGTTGGTGGAAAGGCTGATATATTTGTAAATGCTAAAAATGAGCAAGATATAAAAAGCATATTAGAATATGCAAATAAAAATGAAATTCCTATAACCGTTATTGGAAATGGTAGTAATCTACTAGTAAAAGATGGTGGTATAAGGGGAATTGTCTTAAGAATAGATATACAAGATTTTAATATAGATAAAATTAATGATGAATATATAATAACAGTAGGTGCTGGCGTAAAAAATGGCTTTGTAGCACAAAAATTATTAATAGAGGAAATAGAAGGGTTTGAATTTGCAGCTGGAATTCCAGGATCTATTGGCGGTGCAATTAGGATGAATGCAGGTGCACATGGTGGAGAAATGAAAGATATCGTTTCAGAAACGAGATGTATGGATATGAATGGTAATATAAAAATCTTATCTAATGAGGAGCAAAAATTCGAATACCGAAATAGTATTTTTAGTAGTAATCAATATATAGTTTTAAGTTCAAAATTAAAACTAAAAAAAGGAATATATAAAGAAATAAAAGCGAAAATGGATGAATATGGAGAGTGGCGTAAAGAACACCAACCACTAGAATATCCATCAGCAGGAAGTACATTCAAAAGAGGAACAGATTTTATTACTGCAAAATTAATAGATGAATGTGGTTTAAAAGGATATAATATAGGTGATGCAGAAGTATCAACAAAACATGCTGGTTTTGTTGTAAATAAAGGAAATGCAAAAGCAAAAGATATATTAAATTTAGTAAAATACATTAGTGAAAAAGTCTATGAAAAATCTGGCAAAAAAATTGAGCTAGAAGTACAAGTAATAGGAGAAGATTAAGAAAACTGAACTTGAAAGGATGTATTAATAAAAAATGAAAGGTTTTATAGAATGGTTTAGACCAAATGCAAGAATAAAACGATGGATATTTCTTATTCTTGTAGGAATAATACTGGCATGTTATGGAATATCTACAATTATTGTAAGTGAAGAACTTGAAATAGCACAATTATTATTAATTATTTTATCATTTATTATAGGTTTTACTTGTATAGTTCTAGGAATTGTATTTATGCAAAAAAGAACTATGGAAATGTTAATAGAATCTACAGATTCAAGAGTAAAAAATAATAGAAAACATATAAATATAAATTCATTAATATTTAACAAAAAAATTTATTCAGAAGGACCAAAAATTGTAGTAATAGGTTCTGGCAATGGGCTTGAAACAGTTGTAAGAGGATTAAAGCAATATACAGATAATATAACAGCAGTTGTTACGGTATCTTCATATGGTAATATGAAGAAAGAAAGCATAAATTCTATGCCTATAGAAGATATAAAAAATACAGTAATTGCATTAGCTAGGGATGAAGAATTAGCAAGTAAATTAATGTCTTATAAATATAAAAGTGGAGATTTAAAAGATATTAGTTTTAGTGATTTATATTTTACTACGATGCAAGATTTATCTAAAGATTTTACAGAAGCTATAGCAAATTCTAATGAGATTTTTAATATTATAGGAAGAGTTTTACCAATTACAAATGATGAAATGAGAATATGTGCAGAACTTGAAAATGGAATGATAATAGAAGAAAAAGATGAAATAAAAAAAGTAGTTTATGATAAAATTACAAGAATTAATAGAGTATTTATATCACCACCAAATTGTAGGGCAACTCCAGAAGTTGTACAAGCAATAAAAGAAGCGGATTGCATTGTAATTGGTCCAGGAAGTTTATATACAAATGTAATACCAAATTTGTTAGTAAATGGTGTATATAAAGCAATGAAAGATAGTAAAGCAATAAAAATATATGTAAGTAATATTATGACAGAACCAGGTCAAACAGATAATTACTCATTAGCTGACCATATAAAAGCAATAATAGAGCATACTGGTAAAAATGTTATAGATTATTGTATTTACGATACAGGAGAAATAATTCCAGAGTATATTAAAAGATATAATTTAAAGGGTTCAGAATTAGTAGCACAAGATGTTGCAAAGGCAAGAACTTTAGGAGTACGTTTATTACAAAGGGATTTAGCTTGTGTAGAAAATGGATATATAAGACATAATTCAGATTTAGTTGCTAAAGCAATTTCAGAATTGATTTGTGATGACTTAAAATATAGGGACAAACAATCAGATCCACAATATATGCTATTAAAATCTAAATTAGAATATGAAAAACAATTTAATAAAATAAAAAATAGACCTAAGAGAAAAAGAAAAATGAATGAAAATAAAAAGGAAAGAAAAAGTAAATTTCTATCTAAATATGGTAAACGTATAGAAGCTATGCGTAATACTGAGGAGGTCAAACTAAAAAACAGAGAAATTTTACTAAATGAAAATAAAGATAAGGAAGAGGAATTTATAGAGAAATTTATAGAAAAAGTTGAACAAAACAAGAAAAAATAATAATTGGAGGCATACAAATGAAAATAATGGTAAATAAAGGAGAATTTAAAGATTTAATTCAAAGAGAATGGATAATAGCTAATGGAATAGGAGGATTTGCAGCATCTACAGTTACAGGTGCCAACACAAGAAAATATCATGGGTTATTGGTTGCAGCACTAACACCTCCGGCAAGACGATTTTTAGTATTATCTAAGGTGGATGAATCTATAGAATTTAATGGATGCAAATATCCTTTATATACTAATATTTGCGATAATTATATTTCTGATGGTTATAAAAGAATAGAATCATTCGAGAAAAAATATGTACCAACATATACATATAAAATAGACGATATTTCTATCCAAAAGACTATAAGTATGCAATATGGTAGAAATACAGTTGTTATATTATACAATATTAAGAATGGAAATTATGATTCAAAATTAACATTGGCTCCAATAATAAATTATAGAGATTTTCATCAAGTTAATAAAGATACAGAATTCAATTTGAAAGAAAATATAAGTGGCACAAAAGTAAGAATAGTTGTAAAAAATGAAAGTCAAACACCATTTTACATGAAATGTTCAGAAGGAACATATATAGAACATCATAATGATATATTTTATAGGATGTTTTATATGGAAGAAGAAAAAAGAGGGTTTGACCCAATAGAAAACCATGCAATTCCAGGTAGATATGAGATAGAATTAAAACCAAATGAAGAGAAAAATATATCATTTGTATTTTCATTAGAAGAGAATATAGACGAAATAAAAGCAGAGGATGTTATTAAGCAAGAAGAGGTAAGATTAAAGAAGATAGTAACAGATACGGGCTTAATAAATGAAAATACAGAGGATAAAGAATTAATAGAAGATTTTATAATTACTACTGATAGCTTTATTGCATACAGACCATCATTTGGACTTCATACTATAATTGCAGGTTACCCATGGTTTTTAGATTGGGGTAGAGATAGTTTAATAGCATTTGAAGGATTACTACTTAAAACAAAGAGATTTGATATAGCAAAAGAAGTTTTACTAACATTTATTAGAGATATAAAATATGGGCTTGTACCAAATGGATATTCTGGATATGATAACAGACCATTATATAATAGTGCAGATGCTTCATTATTACTTTTTGAAGAAATAAAAAAATATATTAATTATACGAATGACTATAAATTTATAAAGGACAATTTTTATATTTGTTTAAAGAAAATAATAGAGGCATATATTACAGGAATAGATGTAGATGATAATAATATTTATATGGAAAGAGATGGTTTAATTCATTCTGGAACAATAAATACCCAAAATACATGGATGGATGTAAAAATCGGAGATTTTGCAGTAACCCCTAGAAATGGAAAAGCAGTAGAAATAAATAGTTTATGGTATAATGCTTTAAAAATAATGGAAGAGCTTGCAAAAAAATTCGAAACTAAAAAAGTTGCAGAAATGTATGCAGAATTAGCAGAAAAAACTCAGAAATCATTTAATAGAAAATTTTATAATTCAGACAAGAAATCATTGTATGATGTATTAGGTGATGACAGAATAAGACCAAATCAATTATTTAGTTTGTCAATAAGTTACCAAGTTCTAAATCCAGCAGGAAAAAATGCTAAAGAAATATTAAAGACTGTAACTAACGAATTATATACAAGACATGGGCTACGTACTTTAAATAGAAAGGACAAGCAATATATTGCAACATATGAAGGAGATTCATATAGGAGAGATATAAGTTATCATCAAGGAATAACTTGGCCATGGCTATTTGGACTATATAATGATGCATACAAAAATGTAATAGCTAATACAAAAGAGGGCAAAGTTAAAGGAGAATTGCAAAAGCAGTATGAATTATTTGTTAAAAATTTAAGAGCAACAGCTAAAACAATGATGTATAAAGAAGGTTGTATATTAAGTATTGCAGAACTATATGACTCTAAACCTCCATATTTACCTAAAGGAGCATTTTCACAAGCTTGGAGTGTTGCAGAAATATTTAGAATACTATTAGATTCAAAAACAGAAGAAGAGGAAGTAAAATGAGAATATTAGGAATTGACCCAGGGTTTGCAATAACACGGGTATAGCATAATAGATTACATAGGAAATAAATTTAAATTAGAAACATCTGGTGCGATATTAACAGAAGCTGGTGAATCTTTTCCGTTAAGGTTGGAGAAGATTTACACAGATTTAAATAATATAATAAATACATATAAACCAGATGCGATGTCTATAGAAGAACTATTTTTTAATAATAATGCAAAAACAGCTATTAATGTTGCTCAGGCAAGGGGAGTGATATTAATAACAGCAAGAATAAACAAATTAGATATATTCGAATATACACCATTACAAATAAAGCAAGCAGTGACAGGATATGGTAGAGCAGATAAAATGCAAGTACAAAGAATGGTGAAAATGATATTAAATACAGAAAAATTACCAAAATTGGATGATATAACAGATAGTATGGCAATAGCAATTTGCCATGCACATTCATCTAAGTTTTCATCTCAATTTAAATTATAATATGAATAAATGAATAGGAACAGGTGTTTTTGGGACGTTCCCAGACAGGGATTTTGGGGACGTTCCTTAAATCCCGAAAAGGAAGATGGATATGTTAATAGAAGAATTAGAAAAAGAACTTCGGACAAGGAAAGTTAAATAGTATATATGTTTTATATGGTGAAGAAAAATTTTTACTAGAATCAGTAGTAAAAAAGATAAGAAAAAATTTTGGAGAATGTATAAATGGTATTAATTACATTAGCATAGATGAAACAAATATTTCTGAGCTAATAGCAGATATACAAACTCCAGCTTTTGGCTATCCAAAAAAATTAATTCTTGTACGAAATTCGGAAATATTAAAAAAAGAAGGAAAGAGAAAGAATCCAGAGCTTGCTAAAATCAAAACTAGTGTTGCAGAATACATAGAAAATAATATTGATGAAATTACTGAAAGTGTAATTTTAGTATTTGTAGAGGAAAATGTAGAAAAACAAAAATTATATAAGGTATTAGAAAAAAATGGTGAGGTATGTGAATTTACATATCAAAAACCAAACCAAATTATAAGAAGGTTAAAAGCTATTGCTAATGCATATAAAGTTAATGTAGCAGAAAATACATTGCAATATTTAATAGAACAATGTGGACAAAATATGCAAGACTTAATTAATGAGATAAGAAAATTAATAGAATATGCTGGTGAAGGTGGAACAATAAATAAAGCAGATATAGATTTATTGTGTACTAAACAAACACAAGCCATTATATTTAACTTAACCGATTATCTAGGAAAGAAACAAATAAAACTAGCATTAGAAGAACTAAATAATTTGCTTTATAATAAAGAGCCAATTCAAAAAATTTTAATAACATTATATAATCATTTTAAAAAATTGTATTTTACAAAAATAGCAGAAAGGTATAAACTAGATATAGCAAAGGCTTTAAATTTAAAACCGAATCAATTATTTTTAGTAAATAAATATAAAATGCAAGCAAAAAGCTTTACAGATTTAGAGATTTCTAATATCATAAAAGAACTGATAGATTTAGACTATAATTATAAGATTGGTAAAATTGATTTAAATATAGGCTTAGAAACGATTTTATGTAATAATTGTTCAAAGTAAAAAGAGGGATGATAAATGGAGTCAAACAATGAACTAATAGCAAACTTAAAAAAAGAAGTAAAAGAAGAGCTTAAAGGTGAATTTAACGAAACAGCAGTTGGCTATATACATATTTTTAACAAAAGATTAGAAGAAAAATTAAGAGAACAAGGAATAGAATATGATAAAGAAAAATTAGAACATAAACAAATAGACTAAACATAGGAGAAGATTATTATGTTAGATACTAAATTAGAAGAGAATAACGGAGAAAAAAATAATTTAAGAAGAACAATAGATGCAATAGATGGTGAAAATAATAAGGTATCATATTTAGCAAACCAAAAAGATAATGAAGAAAAATTAGAGTTTTTAAAGAATTTTACAGAAAAAGAATCTAGGGATAAAATAATAAGTAGTCTAGAACATAAAGTGTCTCCAGACTTATTTAAGATTGTCTATTTAGCTCAAAGAATGATTAAAGAATTTATAAAAGATGTGTATACAAGTACTCCGGCAGATAAATTAGAAGCCATAGAAATTACTTTTAACAGAACAAATATTATTTTTAACAAATTACCAGACAACTATAATATGGAAGTTGATGAAGAGTCTAAAACAATAACAATAGCAGAAAATAGAAGACATAATCAAAATAAATTATTAGGTTACGTTTTACATGGATATGCACATTGTTTTTCGAACATAAATAAAAGTGAAAACGAAGATGAAATATTAGAAGAAGGCAATGCAGATATTTTTGTTGATTTAGTAGTAAATAATTATATAAAAAAACATCCATTCGAAAGTTTTGGATTTCATATTGATAAAAATTATAGTATCGAAAGTGCTTATACAGAAGCAAATAGCATAATAAGAACTAGAATGTATGTATTAGAAAAGTTAAAAATTGATAAAAAAATGTTATTAGAATTTTTATTAGGAGATAAAGAAAAATATTTAAAAAACATATTTAATGGAGTTCAAAAGAATGACGAATTCAATTTAAATGAATTTTATGAAAAGAACAAATTTGCGTTACAAGACATAAACAGAGAAAGTATATATTATAGGAAAAATGCAATTTTACCAATGTATATATTACAAGAAAAAATAGTAACTGAAAATATTTTAGAAAAAGAATATAGCCAGTTAGATTTGATTAAAAAACGTTTTAATTATGAAAGAATAAATAAGATAAATGCAGATGAGCTAGATGATTTTATAAATATTATGCAAGATACAGACAGAGTAAAAGATAATTTGGCAGAATTTATAGCTACAGAGTTGGATGGATTAACAGATATGGAGAAAAGAATGTCTGCAGATAATATAATAGAAAATGTTTTAGTTATTTGCAAATATAAAAAAATAAATAATGATATTGCAAAACAAACTTTAGAGATTATCCAGTATTTAATAAATGATTTAGAAAGAAATGTAAAAATAGAAAGAAATAATGAGTTACTACAAAAGATTGGTGATTTAAGCAATAAAATAGATATAGAAGATAAACAAATAGAGGATGAATTAAAAGATTCATTATCATACCTAAAGATAAAATTAGAAATGGCAAATGGGGGAAGTCTAACTCCAGACATATTTTTTAATAGATTACAAAGTTCTTTAAAAAATGGTAGTAAGATAGAAAGAAATGAAGAATTAATAGCTTACCAAACTATTAAAGATGAATTAAATATTAGTAAAAAATAGGAGAGAGTTATGGAAAACGAATTAGCACAAGCATATTCAGAAGTATATGAAATCTTAAAATATATACCAATGGCATATCTAAATAAAATACCAAAAGATGTATTGAATATTTTTAAAACTAAAAGAGATAAAAACTATAAAGTTAATATTAATCCGAATCTTCCTTTAGAAGATCAAAAACTACATAGGAAAACATTAATATTATTATCTGTTTTAAATTTAGATTATTGGTGCGAGCCAGACGAAAGGGAAGAAATTTTAAACATATATTGGAAAAATGAGAAAGAATCTTATGTAGTATTGGATGAAGAGAATAATCTGATACCAAATTCTGCAGATACAAGTTTAGTATTATACCAAGAAGAAAGTTTTATAGAAAAAATATGGAGTAAATTAAAAAGATTCTTTAAAAGAAGTTAAAAAAATAGTATAAAATAATCTTTTTTTCTTAAAATATAAATAGGTGTTGTTTAATGCAACGGGAATTTTAGGAAAGGAAGGTTATTTTTTATGTTAGATTTTAGAACAGACCTTGCTGATGAAAGAAAAGATTTGTATAAAAAAGCAAACAATATAGAAAATGAGATTGATGGAATAGAAGCAAATGAAGAACAAATAAATAACAATATAAAAGTTACACGAGTTAAGATAATGAATGAACAAGGAGAAAGAGCTCTAGGAAAAGTAAAAGGAAATTATGTAACAATAGATATGAAAAATATGAAATATATGGGAGAAGAAGAAATCCAAAAGGCAAGTGAGATATTATGTGAAGAATTAAAGAAGATGATTGATGAATATGTAAGTAAAGAACAAGAAATATTAGTTGTAGGTTTAGGAAATATATATGTTACGCCAGATGCATTAGGCCCAAAGGTAATAAATGAAATAGATATTACAAGACATCTATTAAAATATGTACCACAATATTTAGACAAAAACACAAGACCAGTAAGTGCAATTTCACCAGGTGTTTTAGGAACGACAGGAATAGAAACAGCAGAAATTCTAAAAGGAATAGTAGACAATGTAAAGCCTAAACTAGTTATAGTTATAGACAGTTTGGCTTCTAGAAGTATGGAAAGAATAAGTAGTACAATTCAATTAGCAGATACAGGAATTGTTCCAGGAGCTGGTGTAGATAATGCTAGAAAGGAATTAACTATAAAAACTTTAGGAGTCCCAGTAATTGCAATAGGGATACCAACAGTTGTAGAAACAGCCGTTGTAGTAAATGATTGTTTAGATGTTTTTATAGAAAAATTACAAGAAAAAGCAGAATCTAATGAATACTTAAATAAATTAAAAGAAGAGGATAATTATTTAGAAATAAAAGAAGCATTAATACCAAAAGATTTTAATTTTATAGTTACACCAAAAGAAATAGACTCATTAGTAGAAAATATGAAAGATGTAGTTGCAAGAGGTATTAATATGAGCTTATAGTGATTAGGAAAATGGGGACGTTCTTTTTTCCCTATTTTTGTTTTATGGACAAGAAAAAATTGGCAATTTAGCCAATTTGCTATAAAATCCCTATTGCAAATAGGGATTTTTAGGAACGTCCCTAGATCCCGATATAAGTTCTATTCTATTTTCGAAAATACATATTAAAGTTTTTATAAATTCATCAGGTTCTTTTTCTAAATGAATTATTATCTTTTGGGGTAAAAGAGTAAGTAGGGTATTAAGTACTATATCATTTTCTGAAAAGGAAACATCAGAAATATAATTTAAGTTAGCTAAGTCTTCTGTAAATGGTATTTTTTTGTGTTTACTGTCAAGTAGTATAGAAGAAGTATTTTTATATATAAAATGTACAGTATTTATATTAGAAGGTTTAGAATTTACATATGATTTTAATAAATTAATAAACTCCTTATATTCGCGATCTACTACTAATTCATTTACAAAAGTATCTACAACATAGTCTAATATTTTCATATAATTTGAAAGTCTAAAATGAATAAAGCCACTTAGAATCATAGATTTATTGTTTGTAATATATTTAAGTGCTGCTATATAAATATGTTCAATTCTTACTTGATATTCAACTGTAGATTTATCTGAAAGGTAATTTAAACACTTATCTAGCACATTTTCTTGTTCACATTCGGAAAAATAAAAATAATTAGATTTTATAATTGATTTTAACAATTTTTCTTCATAAAAATTTAATATTAATGAAACTAAATTATTTGAAAGTTCATTGTAAAAGGCAGAACTATTTTCACCAGTGTAATGGATAATTACATTTTCATATATTTTAAATTTTCTTATGGAAATATATGTGTTAGGAAAATTGAAATTATTTAGTAGATAAGCTAATATCTTTTTGTTATTTGTCTTAATACAAAATGATTTCATAAAAAAATCTCCTTTCACATATATGTAATATTATCTACTAAATAAAGTATCATTATACATATAATATGAAAGAAGAATTGTTTTGCAACTTGTATATTAGTAATAAATCATATAATCAATTTCATCAAAGATTTTATCTTTTCTATAAATTTCTTCTAAATAGTCTTTATCGATTTTATCATTTTTTAGTTGTAAGTATAGTTTAGTAAATCTACCAATGTGATCTTTAATTCTCTTTTTAGCATAATCGACCATTGTCTGATTTGTAATAATAAATAACCAATCGCTACTTTGAGCAAGTAATAATTCTCTTGCACATTGATTTAAAGCAAATCTTTTTAGTTCATCTTGTTCATTAGGAAATAGGTGAGCAAGTTCAACCATTCTATCTCCAGCTTTATGAAGATGTCTATGTACATAATCATTTAATGGATTTAGCCATACATAATTATATCCATTTGCACCCCAACTAGATCTACAAGGAGATGCTACTTGAATATTTGGATATTTGTCGATATATTCACTAGGTGTAATAAGTTTAAAATTGCAATCATCATAATAGATTTTTTTGAATAAGATATATAACCAATCTGGACCTTCATACCACCAATGACCATATAGTTCTGCATCATATGGGCACAAGATAATAGGTGGGTGATCCATATATGGTGCAATATCATTTATTTGTTTTACTCTGCTGTCAAAGAAATGACCAGTTTGTTTATAAATAGAGTCTTGAGCCCATTGTAAATTATAATAATCTTTTTGGTCTGTTTTTCCAGTAATTCTATAATATTTAATACCTGTATTAACTCGTACTCCGTCATGAGCGATATATGGTTTTATATAGTCATAGTCAGCTTCGTAACCAATATCTCTGTAGAACTCTCTGTAATTATAATCGCCAGGATATCCATTTATAGAACTCCAAACTTGTCTTGAAGATTCCATATCACGTCCAAATGCAATTAAACCACCAGGTGATACTATTGGGGCATATGTACCATATATTGGTGTAGGGTCTGCATATAAAATTCCATGAGATTCGACAATGGCATATTCTATATCAAATTCTTTTAAATATTTATCTGCTTCTGGAACGTAACCACATTCTGGAAGCCAAATTCCTCTTGGTTGTTTTCCAAAATACTTCTTATATGTTTGGACACCAACAGCAATTTGAGCTTTTACTGTTTTTTCATTAACATATAAGATAGGGAAGAACCCATGTGTTGCACCACAAGTTATTATTTCTAATACACCAATATCTTGGAAATGTTTAAATGCTTGGATTAAATTACAATTAAATACTTTCTCAAACAAATATAGGTCATCAGAATATCTATTTAAATAATATTTAGATAGTTCATTTAATCTAGAATCATAAGCTGTTCTTTTTACTTCTTTTTCACAAAGTTCAATATGTTCTTTTAAATAATGAATATATTTTTTTTGAAGTAATTTATTGTCTAACATCCAAAGTAAAGGTGGTGTCATAGACATTGTTATTCTAAATTCAACTTTTTCATCTACTAATTTTTTAAAATTTCTAAGAAGAGGAATATAAGTTTCTGACATTGCTTCGAATAACCATTGTTCCTCTAAATAGTCATCACTTTCGGGATGATGTATAAAAGGTAAGTGTGCATGTAGTACAAAACTTACATATCCTTTTACGTTTTTGCTCATTTTAATACTCCTTTAAATTATTATTTTCGTATAAACATTAATATCACCTATAAGAATTTTTCTTAAAGGTGATATTAAAAAATTCTATTTAAATCTTGAAGAACTTAAACTATTTGATGATGGATTCTGTATTTTATCAAAAGAGTCCAAATCTTCATCTTTATAAAACTTCTTATAGAAATCATTAACTTTATATACTTTTCCAATACTTTTAACAAAATTAAGACTAGCTATATTTTTAGCAGTTACTGTATTGTCTTTTACATTCTTAAAATAAACCATTTCTTGTTTCTTCTCGAAAAGAATATGATCATTAGGAGATTCTACTTCGTTAGATGATGTTATAGGAATATAATTTTGAGTTATCTTTGGAGTTGTTTTAACTTCTGTAACTTCGCCATTATACATAACTTCGAAAGGCTTTCTTCCTAATTCTATTTTATATTTACATTTACTATCATTAACATTTAAATACCAACAATTAGCAAAATCATTTATTTCTACTTCGAAACTGTAACCTTTTGTTTCATTATGAACTATAAGTACAGGTTTTGTTTTTTCGAAAAAGTCTTCTCCATAAGTTTCTTTATATTTTTCTCTGTCTTCATCAGATATATCCCAATAGATAAATAAAGTTGTAGGTGTTTGATAAAGTAATTTAACTATTGTTTGATTATACCTGTATGGTAAATCGTAATATTCTGCAATAGAGAATTCTTCACCACTTATAGTAGTTGGCTTTTTTACTGTCTCTTCTTTTTCTGTACTTTTTATAGATTCTTTAGTTAATGTTTTTACAGCTTTTTTAGTTGTTTTTGTAGCAGTTTTCTTTGCTGGAGTTTTCTTCTTTTTTGGAGCAATAGAATCTACTACTTTTTTTATAATTGTAGAATTTTTGGTTGATTTTGTAGCTGTCTTTTTTGTAGCTGTTGTTTTTGCAGATGCTTTTTTGGTAGTTGTTTTTGTTGTTTTAGGAGCTACTTTACTTGCTTGTTTTACTTCTATATCATTTTTTTCTTCTTTTGCTTTTCTTGGCATTTAATTTCCTCCTTTGTGTCAAACCATAATTAATATATATACTATATCAAAATGGAAATAAATTCAATAGAAAAAAGACAAAAATATTATAAAGAAATACTAAAAATTATTTGACAAAAATAGAACTATAATAGATAATATAATAAGTTAAGTACGACAGATAAAACATGAAGAAACTAAGGAGGAAATATTAATGTATATATTTAATAAAATTACGGTAAATCCACAATTACCAAAAAGAGTAGGAGAATTATTAGATATTGCAAACAATTTATGGTGGTCTTGGAATTCAGAATTTTTAAGATTATTTAAAGAAATTGATTCTGACTTATGGGAAACAGTTGGAAAAAATCCAGTTAAATTTTTAAAACTAGTTTCTCAAGATAAATTAGAAGACATAGCAAAGGACGAGGAATTCTTAGCTAAATATGATGAAGTTGTAAATCATTTTAATTCATATATGCAAACAAAAGAGACATGGTTTTCTAAAAATTATCCTAATAATGCAAACGATTTAATTGCATATTTTTCAGCTGAATATGGTATAGATGAGATAATACCAATATATTCAGGTGGATTGGGAATACTTTCTGGAGACCATTTAAAATCTGCAAGCGATTTAGGTTTACCTTTTATTGCTGTAGGTTTATTATATAAAAATGGTTACTTTAACCAAAAAATAGATGGATATGGAACTCAAAAAACTGAGTATACGAATATAGATTTAGATAATTTACCAATCTTACCAGTAAAAGATGAAAATGGTGAAGATTTAATAATAGATGTAGATTTCCCAGACAGAAAGCTATATTTAAAGATATGGAAAATTGTTGTAGGTAGAATTTCTTTATATTTAATGGACTCAGATATAGATAAAAACATAGCAGAAGATAGAGTTGTTACATTAAGACTATATGGTGGAGATCAAGAAATGAGAATAAGACAAGAAATTGTCTTAGGAATGGCTGGTATAAAGTTATTAAAGCGTTTAGGGTTAAACCCAAGTGTATACCATATGAATGAAGGTCATTCTGCATTCTTAACATTAGAAGTAATAAAAGATGTAATGGAGGAAAAACAAGTATCATTCGAAGTTGCAAAATCAATGTGTTCAGCAAAGACAGTATTTACAACACATACACCAGTTCCAGCTGGAAATGATATATTCCCAATAGAATTAATGGATAAATATTTTTCTAATTTCTGGCCAAAACTTGGAATTTCTCGTGAGGATTTCTTAAGATTAGGTATGAAAAATAGTCAAGGTTTAGAGCAAGGATTTAATATGGGAATGCTTGCATTAAGAATAGCTGGTAAAAAGAATGGTGTAAGTAAGTTACATGGGGCAGTATCAAGAAGATTATTCTCTGATGTATGGCCAAACATTGCACCAGATGAATCACCAATAGAATATGTAACAAATGGAATTCACACATGTTCATGGCTTGCGCCATCAATGAAAAAATTATTTAACCAATATTTAAAACCTTATTGGCAAGATAATATTCAAGATGACGAAACATGGAATGATATTAAAAATATTCCTAATAAAGAATTATGGGATACACATACAGATAGAAAGAAAAAACTATGTGCTTTAGTAAAAAGTAATATAACAACTAGATTAAAATCTAGTGGATATAATTATGAAGAAATAAATGAAATAGTTTCTAAATTAAATCCAAATGCTTTAACAATTGGTTTTGCAAGAAGATTTGCAACATATAAAAGAGCAACATTAATATTTAGAGATTTAGAAAGATTAACACAATTATTAAATAATCCAGAAAGACCAGTTCAATTAATTTTTGCTGGTAAAGCACATCCAGCAGATAAAGAAGGTCAAGATTTAATAAAATATATTCATGAAGTTTCTATGAAACCTCAATTTAAAGGAAAGATATTCTTATTAGAAAATTACAATATAGCAATGTCAAGATATCTAATAAGTGGTGTTGACGTATGGCTTAATAATCCAAGAAGACCAATGGAAGCTTCTGGTACAAGTGGTCAAAAAGCATCTGTAAATGGTGTAATTAACTTTAGTGTACTAGATGGTTGGTGGGCAGAAGGATATAACCAAAAAAATGGTTGGACAATAGGAGACAATACAGAATATCAATCTTATGAAGAACAAGATATTGCTGATAGCGAAAGCTTATATAATACTTTGGAAAATAAAATTATTCCATTATATTATGAAAATAAAAAAGAAGATGGAGTATCTGACAAATGGATGGAAATGTTTAAAAATTCAATAATTTCAACAGGAGGAAAATATTCAACTTCAAGAATGGTAATCGATTATACAAGAGATTACTACATGGAACTTGCTAATTTATCTAAAAATCATTATCAAAACTTAGATGAAGTAATTGATTTTACCAACTGGAAAAAGAACATGTATGCAAGTTGGAAAGACATAAAGATTACTCAAAATAATAACTTAGATAATATAACGATAGATGCAGGCAACCAAATAGAAGTGCATTGTATAGTAAATTTACCAGAAAATATAGACTGTAATTCAATTAGAGCAGAAGTATACTATGGTAAAATATTAGAAAATGGAATAATGGAACAAATTCAAACTGTTCCAATGAATTTAATAGAACAGGATGATGAGAATAGAGTATATAAATATTCTGCTAAGATAGAATTAAAAACAGGTGGTAACTATGGTTATACATTCAGAGTTATGCCACAAACAGATATGATGCTAAATACTGCTAACTTAGATTTAATACAATGGGTAACAAGATAGAATTAGTAGTGATTTTGGGATGTCCCCAGAGGAATTTGAGGATGTTCCCAACAAGGATTTGAGACGTTCCCAACAGGGATTTCGGGACGTTCTTAAAATCCCGATATAATATTAAAATAACCTTCAAACTGTTAAACAAAAGTTTTTCAATTTGGGGGTTATTTTTACTTTTTTATATATTGTTTTCGCATTCAATGTTTATAATAAAAACTATTATTTCATGCTTTTGCGAATTTGACTATTAAAATGTAAGCATTCATCATACTAGTCTTCAAATAAGTGAAGATATTCATAAAATAACAATGTTAAAATCCTTGCATAAAATACTAATATGATATAGAATAAATTCATAAAAAAAGGAAAAGAGGTATTGCCATATGAAAGATTTAAAAATAGACTTAAGCTATACAAAATTAGATGAGGAAGAATTATTAAAATATTCAAAAAAAGTAACAGATATACATAATGAATTATATAAAAAAGCAGATGATGAAAAAGAATTTTTAGGATGGCTTAAACTTCCAACTGATTATGATAAAAAAGAATTCAAAAGAATAGAAAAAGCAGCTAAAAAAGTACAAAGGGATTCTGATGTATTTCTAGTAATAGGAATTGGAGGATCATATTTAGGTGCAAGAGCAGTAATAGAAGCTATGAATAGCAACTTTGCAAATGCTGTACCAGATGAAAAATCAAAATATCCAAAAGTAATATTTGTAGGAAATAATTTAAATCCTGATTATATAAATGATATTATAGAATTTATAGGAGATAGAGACTTATCTATAAATGTTATATCTAAATCTGGAACAACAACAGAACCAGCAATTGCATTTAGAATATTCAGAGAATTTTTAGAGAATAAATATGGAATAGATGAAGCAAGAAGCAGAATTTATGTTACAACAGACAAGAAAAAAGGAGCTTTAAAACAACTTGCAGATAAAGAAGGCTACGAAGAATTTGTTATTCCAGACAATGTTGGTGGAAGATATTCTGTTTTAACAGCTGTAGGATTACTTCCTATAGCAGTAGCAGGAATTGATATAGATAAATTAATGCAAGGAGCATTATCTGCACAAAACAAATATGCAGAAGAAAATTTAAAATATAATGATTGTTATAAATATGCAGTTGCAAGAAATATTTTATACGAAAACAAAAAAGATATTGAATTGTTAGTAGATTATGAACCAAAATTACACTATTTCATAGAATGGTGGAAACAATTATATGGTGAAAGTGAAGGAAAAGATTTAAAAGGAATTTTCCCAGCAGGAGTAGAATTTACAACAGACTTACATTCTATGGGACAATATATTCAACAAGGAAGACGTAATTTATTCGAAACAGTATTAAATGTAGAAAAATCAAAAACAGATATAAAAATAGAGACAGATGAAGATAATTTAGATGGATTAAATTATCTTGTAGGAAAAACATTAGACTATGTAAACAAAAAAGCTATGGAAGCAACAATTGCAGCACATGTTGATGGAGATGTTCCAAATATCTTAATAACAATGGAAAAATTAGATGAAGAGAATTTAGGACAACTAATATATTTCTTCGAACTTGCATGTGCAATGTCTGGAAAACTATTAGGAGTAAATCCATTTAATCAACCAGGTGTAGAAGCATATAAAAAGAATATGTTTACATTACTTGGAAAACCAGGATATGAAAAATAATGGTGTTAGATACCAAAAAATGGGAGCGTTAAAAAATGTTCCTATTTTTTTTGAGCTTTAGCATGAAAAAAACACTGGTGGTTATGATTAGGAAAAACTATAGCAACATATTTATCGTATAAATTTGATTTTTTACAGGAAAAATGATATTATGTAAATGTAGCTTTAAAAGCAAAGTAGAAAGGAGATAATAGTATTATGAGCAGTTATGTTGAAGAGATCATAAAATCGCATACAGTTTATGAATTTAATGATACTCGAAAAATAATTACGGATCGGATGGGTCCGTGGAAAAATCAAGATGTAACATTAACATGGGAAGGATGGGGTGAAAATAAAACTGTAAAATTAACGCCTGACGAGGTGGAAATATTATTTGAGCGGGGCTTAACTAAGAATGTTGTTAGAGGAGAAGATGGAAAAATTTACATGAAAACAGTTTTTTTGGATATTAGGAGTTATAATGGAGCAATTGTATGTGGAATTTTAGCTCCTACTACCTTAATCCATATGAGAAAAGAAATTATCAACTATGCAAAGAAAATGGGATATATTTCTGAAAAAATGAAACCTGTTGAAATGACCAGCGGAACGAAGTCACTTCTTTTAAACAAAGATGGAACCTATAGCATTTTATTCAAATGGAATGAAAATGTTATAAAAAATATAGAAAAAGAGGTGTTAAGACAGTTTACGAGCTGGTATTTTAGAAATTTCAATGTTTTGATTGTAAGTGATGGAGTTATCCTAAAAAATCTTTCCGAGGATAATGTCTTTTCAAGGGAGAACATTGATATCATTAGAAAATATGATATACAATTAAGATGTTTGGACCCTCAAATAGACAAAATTGTTTTACTTCATGCTATTATGCAGAGAGCATGTATATATTCACCCGAAAACATTTTATCCGAGAAATACTTTGACAACAATAGGATTGGGAGAAATATTAGTATTCCGAATAAGAGCAAAGAAAGAATAAAGTTTAATGAATTTGGAACTAATCATATGTTATGTGGGAAAGTTTCATATAATGAAGAGTATAAAGAGTACAACTATTATATAACTGTTCCGTATAACGAATATATACGAGAGCTTATGCTTAGCACAGAAAAAATTATAAAGCATAAATATGGAGTATATGTTTCTTTTTCACCATTTAACGAAGGGATAAGTGTTTCTTCCCATAGAAATGTGAAGATTGAACGAGAGTTTTTTGTTCTTGATTGTGCAATAAAACTATTGCATGTCGAGAGAGATTTCAATCATTATCAGCTGTATGATGCGATTATTTCCCTGCTGGAAGCTGATTCCAGTGGAATTTTTGTAAAAGAATATTTTGAAACTCTTAAAATGTTAAAAGAGGTACTTCCAGAAAAATGGTTATGACATTTTAGGAGAACAACGAAACAGACATTATTACTGTTAAAGTGATAGTGTCTGTTTCGTTGTAACAAATATTCATATAAAAGAAAAAAGCCAGACCATGGTCCGGCTAAAAAACTTCTTGTTGGTTGCTGGGTTAATTGGTTACTTATGATTTTTTTTTGATAGTTGTTGTAACAACAGAAAGCATTGCACCTTCTCCACCTATACTTATAAATGCCAAGTATAAGCCCATTTGGTTTTGTGTCTTATAAGCTAATATAAAACTTACAATTACTAAAATGAAACAAAAAAAGAACTTTAAAAAAGCTATGTTTCGATGTCCATTTTTTAAGTTATTAAAAAGTGTCATACAAAATACATCAATTACCACTATTGTGAATAGTGATAGTATAATTGATAAATTTTCTAATGTAATCACATATACTCCATTTCCCAAGAAGTTTTTTAAAAGCAAAATTTCTTATTTCTAGAAATTATATTAACTGCTTCCGTGAATTTAATTATAGCATGATGTACATAAAAAAGCAAAAAGTATAATTATTGGTAAAATATATGTAACTATTATCTGATATAGTAAAAAAAAAAGTCAGACCATAGTCTGACTAAAAAAGTGCTTGTTTGTTGAGGTGGTTAACGAGTTACCTTTTCCTTAAAAAAAATGGGAAAAATAATGCAAAACATTGCGATTTTCATTCCCGTTAGGATATAGCAATAAGACATAACTAGTTCAGAACTAGTTTTTAATGCTATTGCAAAATTAGCAAAGAGTAAGACAAAACAAATTAAATCTTTTAACATTGCTTTATTATTTTGTCCTTCTTTTAGATTTTTTAATAATGATATGCATAGTATGACATTTAATAAGAATGTTACTATTGGAAATAAAATTATATTCATATTACTCCATTTCTCAAGCACTTTTTTAAAAAGCAAATCCCTTAGTGTAGAGATTGGATAAACCGCTTTTGTAAACTTAATTATATCACAATTTACATAAATAAGCAAAAATGAATAAATATATATCTTTATTATTAAAAGATATGCAAAGAGCAATGTAAAGAAAAAAGCCAGACCATGGTCCGGCTAAAAAACTTCTTGTTTGTTGCTGGGTTAATTGGTTACTTACTTGTGCGGGTTAACGAGTTACAAATTTTTTGAAATGTATCTGTATTCTTTGTTTTATTACTGGAATTATAGAAAAAAATAACATCCCAGTTCCTCCAAAGCATACACATGCCAGGTATTCACCTATTTGTGAATTAGATTCCTGCGCAAATAATATACTTGAGCTTGTCAAAAACAGGCAAACTAAAAACTGTACGAAAATCTTTTTGTAATTTTTTTGGTTAATGTTATTTGCAATGTTTTGCCCAAATCTTGATAAAAAGCCTAGCGTTATTAATGGGAGCAAAAATGCAAAAACATCTGCACCTTCCATAAATCTGGTATAATCCATATTTCTCCATTTCCCAAGAAGTTTTTTATAAAGCAAATCTCTTAGTGTAGAGATTGTGTGAAGCGCTTTTGTAAATTTAATTATAGCATAATTTACATAAAGAATCAAATTTGCACTAATTGTATAATATAATTGAAAACAGAAAAATAATGAGGTATAATATACAAGAATTAAGTATAAATATTAATAAGAAGAAAAATAAGAGGAGTAACTATGAACAATATTAAAGTGTATGCTTTTGTAGGACCATCTGGAACCGGAAAAAGCTATAGAGCACAAATGGTTGCGAATGAAAATAATATTCATTATATAATAGATGATGGGCTTTTTATAAATGATAATGAGATAATCGCAGGTGAATCTGCTAAAAAAGCACCAACCAAAATAGAAACTGTAAAAAAGGCACTATTTTTAAAACAAGAACAAAAAAATGAAATAAGAAAAGCAATAGAAAAATATAAGCCTGAGTCAATTCTAATATTAGGAACATCTGATGGTATGGTAAATAAAATAGCTGCAAATATAGGTTTACCGCCAATAGAAAAAATTATATACATAGATGAAATTGCAACACCAGAGGAAATTCAAGAAGCTAGAAGAAGTAGGGTAACAGAGGGAAAACATGTTATACCAGTACCAACATTCGAAATTAAAAAAGATTTTTCGGGATTTATATTAGATCCACTTCAAATATTTAAATTTAAAGGTAGAAATGATAAACCATATATATCAGAAAAATCAATAATAAGACCTACTTTTAGTTATTTAGGAAATTTTACTATATCAGATACAGTATTTAGACAAATTATAGAATATATAGCAAAAAAAGATCCAAATATATACAATATAATAAGAACAAGGATAGATAATCAACCAGAAGGTCCATATGTATATATAGAACTTAGTGTTGAATATGGTGGAAATGTTAGAAATATTGTAGATAATTTTAAAAACAAAATAATAAAAGAAATTGAAAAATTAACAACAATGCGAGTACAAACAATTAAAATAATAATAAAAGATATACATATTAGTAAAGAAGAAAATAATTAGTGGATGGTGGAAAAATGTCATATATAGTTGCAATAGATGGACCAGCAGGTTCAGGAAAAGGCACAATAACAAAATTAGTTGCTAAAGATTTAGGGTTAGTAAGTATAGACACAGGAATGCTATATAGATGCCATGCTTTAGCAGTACTTCAAAATAATATAGATATTACTGATGAGGAAAAAGTAGAAGAAATATTAGAAAGTGAGGAATAAAATTATGAACGAAATTAAAATTT
>OHJU01000107.1_pt1 | contig 45197 bp, 40 predicted proteins | sample 1568711 | NCBI WGS metagenome assembly OHJU01 (sample SAMEA3879574, study PRJEB24766) | human gut metagenome | biome: human-associated habitat; feature: feces | place: USA | collected 1985/1987 | reverse complement strand
AATATTTAAATATGAAGATATATATTTTACTGAGTTTATTTATAATGGTGTGAATTTTGATATAGAATTACAAAATGTTGATAAAGAAGAATTGGTTGTTTTATTAAAATCAATAATAAAATAGAAAGAGTTGTTGAATGTTTGTATGTATGATATACTCAAAATATTAAGAGGTGGCTAAGTATGAAAAGGATAATTTGTTTACTAATAATTGTGTGTTTTGTATTTACTGGATGTACATTAAACAATAATAATAATAATAGTGGAGGTAAAATAATATTAAAATTAAATCATCGTATTAATTTAGAAGAAGAGAAGGAGGAAGATATAAATAGAAAAAGTGTGAGTATAAAACTTGGTAAAATTCCTGAAACATCTCAAAAAAAATATGAAAATGAAGATTATTTTTTGGAGGTAAAGGATTATATAAAAAATAATTTTAGTATAGAACTAAGTGATAATTGGGATTATTTTGTTCATTATTATGATGAAGCTGAAACTATGGGTTTTATAGAGTTTATGTATAAGATAGGTGAGATAAATACCAATAAGGTAATTATGTTATTTTTTGAAAATAATAATATTAATAGTGTAGTTTATAAATATTTAGATGGTAAGGTAAATGAGGATGAATTGCTTAATAGGTTAAAAGTGTTTAAGGATACTTATATGCAAGAACAATATAAGTTAAAAGATGATGAGAAATTTTTGGAAGAAAGAACAAATTATACATATTATTATAATGTGGATAAGTTGGTTTATAGTTATGCTGTTTTCTTTACTTATGGGGAACTTGATTTGATAAATAATGATAATGGTAGTGAATATTTTATTAATTAAAATTTGTTTACAGTAAAATGTATTTTCAATATTGAATACTGTAAATAAATTTATTATAATAAATTGTAGTAAAGAATAGGAGAGTTTATGAAAAAAGATGAAATAACTGAAACAGGAAAAGAAAGCATGAAGAATAATAAAACTTTGCTTATTGTAGTAGCAGCAGTGTTAACTGTTTTACTTGTATTTGGAATGCTTAAATTAGTAGATGTTATAACTGGTTCGTCTATTGTTACAAATAGTGAAGGTAAGTTAAAATTAAGGGAATTAGAAAAAATAGAACTTGAAGATTATAAATCTAGTGTATTTTCTATGAAGAAACCAAAGGGATGGCAAGTTTCAACAGGGGGAGATGGAATTTATTATGCAATAAGAGTAACTGATCCTACTGATAGTAGAAATCAAATATTTTTGATGATTAAAATGCAACCATTGTTAAAGAGTAATGAATCAAAGAGTTTTTGGGAATCTTATTATAGATTAAGTGGAAATAATCCTCAATATAGAGTATTTAGTGATGCTGTAGTTCTTGATAATCCTACAACGGAAGGATTTTATAAAAAATTCAATGATATTGCAGGTTATGTGAAGAGTGTTGATTCAAGTTTTTCGTCAATTAATTTTCCTATGTTTAATAATTTTATAAAGATTGATGAAGCTGAAGCAACTGCGTCTATGAAAAGTGTTGCGTTAGATAGTAAGGTATTAAGAGCGACATTTACGAATGAAAATGCTAAGGAAGCAGAGGGAATGTTTTTAGCATCAGTAGTAAATTTTGGTAATGATAGCAAAGGTGGCGTAGATACATTATATTATATGGTGTATGATATTATGACAATAACAAGTGTTAAAGATAGATTTATAGATTATAAAGATATTTTGCTTGAATCCATTAATTCAATTGAATTTACTGATAGTTATGTAAAACAAACTATTGATGATGGGAATGCTCAAACTAAGAATGCTCTTGCTTTAAGTGCTTCTATTCAAAGTGCTTTTGATTCATATATGAGTGCTTGGGAAAATAGAAATAAAACTTATGATATAATGAGTCAAAAACAGAGTGATGCAATACTTGGATATGAAAGAGTATATAATACTGAAACTGGTGAAATATATAAGGCATATAATGGTTTTTTTGATGATTATAGTGGTAATAAGTATCAACCTATAGGTGATGAAATGTATACAAATAAAATAACAGGATATATTGATAAGGTTGATTAATAGGTGTGTTATGAAAGATAAGAAATTAATTTATTATATTTGTGGTGTAACTGTATTGTTATTGATTGTTGCAATTTTGATAATTTTATTTAGTAAGGCAAATAGTAATGATGTTGATAATACTAATAGAGATAATGATATAAAAAACTCTGGCTTGGTTAAGGAAGTTTTGAAAAATAAAAATAAGGATAAAAATGATTATAAAAAATTTATTGGTGGAGAAGTATTAAGTGATAGTACTAATTTTATAGAATATGCTTTTATATCTAATAATAGAGCGTATATATATAATCCAGAAAAACTAAAAAATGGAGAGCTTAGCTATAAGTTTGTATATGAAATACCAAGTAATATTGTAGTTACTAATATAGGTATTCCTCATGGTGCAGATATATATTTTTATGATAGTACTGGTAGGGAATACACTATTTATGATGATAATGTAGATAATAATATAGAAGATAGTTTTGATATGTTTGAAAGAGCCACTTATAAGTTTAAAGAGGTTGATAATGCTTTATATTCAGTAGCACATAATTTAACTAGGGATTATGATTTAAGATGTAATCAATTTTATGTGAAAGATAATATTTTATATGAAATACAAGAGGAGTATTATCATTTTACTGAAAAAAGAACTGTTCATGCAACAACATATAAGGTGAATGGTAATTATGAAGGTGAAAAAATATTACGTATTTATAATGACAGGATATTAAAAACAGATAAGGGATTTTATGAAATAGCTAGATATAGTGGTGATGATGGACCAATAACTACAACTTTTAAAATAGATTTATTGAGTAAGTATTATGATGAGGTATTAACATTTACGTATGAATATGTGGTACTTAAGGATTATACTTTAATTCCAATCGATGATGTTATGATAAATAGAAATAAAAAATATCAAACGAGTTTTTATGTTGATAGGTTTGAAGAAAAAAAGAATGTATTTGTAGAGTAAAAAAAATTAGTTAGTTTTTAACTAATTTTTTTTCAATATAACAAACTATGAAATATAGAATATAAGAGATAAGTGCTAGTAAAATTATTCCTGTCATAACTAAATTTAAATTGAATACTTGTGAACCATACATAATTAGATATCCTATTCCTTCTTTTGAAACTAAGAGTTCACCCATTATAATACCAATTATAGTCATAGTGCGAAAAATAATGTTTTAAAGGTCTTTTTGAAGATAAACTTATGTTAGTTAATGGAGGTAGAAATATGGGGAAAACACTAACTTGTCCTTTTTGCAATAATAAAGATACTCTAAAAGTTGTCTATTGCTATAGAGGATATAAAAGGAAAAATAATGATTTAAGTAATTTAGTAAAGGATGGTACTATATATAGAAATGAAAAACCTAGATTTGAAAAGTATGATTTTGATGGAGAAAAAATAACTGCAACTTTATACAATAAATATTGTCCTAATTGTCAAAATTATTTTCATTCTATTGGTAAAATGGCTGTAATTGATATTGATAAAGTTACTCTGATATATGAAATAGAGAACAGTAAATATAGATACGATTTTGATTTTTCAAATAATCAACAAGCAAAGTATAATTGTAAATATAATTATGTATCAGTGGCTAAAGATATTATTTTATCTGATGATGAAAGGTATGATACATTAAAAAGTATAAAAAAATTTAAAATGAATTTTTGGAATAAAGAGTATAATAATAAAGATAATTATAAATATAAATGGATAATTAAGTTAGAATATCACAATGGTTTAAGCGAATGCTTTTTTGGATATGATCAAGTTTCTGATAATTGGAATAGTTTTATAAGTGGATTTAAAAATATTATATATAAATATGATAATGAAAAATTAATTGATAGAATTATATAACAAAGTATATATGATATGACAACTTTTTAAAGAATTTACCATTCAAGCAACTGGAGGTCATTTTATGAATATATTTGATATGGATTACAATAAAAAAGAAAAAAATCTATTTAAATATCATTATACTTGCTTATTATCTGAATTGTTAATTTTAAACTATGAATTTTCTAATCGTGAGTATAATGGTACTGCTGGACAAGATGCTTTTTATAAACTACAAAAGAAAATAAAATATGGTATGGAATTAATAGATTTCGAGAAAATGGAATTTGAAAAAATAATTCCTTTTTTATATTACAAAACTGTAAGGTAAGATCTACCTTATTAGTGGTATAATAATTTATAAGAAATGTGGTGAGATATATGAAGAAAATTATGATTATTGAAGATGATGATGCAATATGTAACGAGTTATCAGAACTTTTAGAAAATAATAATTATAAACCTATCATTTTAAGAAACTTTAAAAATTCCTTAAATGAAATAATTGAATCTTCACCAGATTTAATATTACTAGATATAAACATACCTTATATAAATGGCGAAAAATTATTACAAGATCTAAGAAAAACATCTAATATTCCTGTAATAATGGTAACTAGTAGAAATTCTGAAATTGATGAGGCATTATCTATTTCTTATGGAGCAGATGATTATATAACTAAACCATATAATCCTAATATACTTCTTCTAAGAATTGGGGCAGTATTAAAAAGAACAAATGCAAAATCAAATGTTCTTTCATATAAAGATTTAAAAATAAATGTCCAAAAAGGAATTATAAAAAAAGAAGATGTAGAAATTATTTTAACTAAAAATGAGATGATAATATTTTGTTTTTTACTTAATCATCAAAATAAAATTGTTACTAGAGATGAGCTTATGACAGATTTATGGAACAATGATGAGTTTATCAATGATAATGCTTTAACTGTAAATATAAGTAGATTAAGAGCAAAATTAAAAAGTGTTGGCTATGAAAATGCAATAGATACTAGAAAAGGAATGGGTTATATTTTATTATGAAATTTGGTAGATATTTAAAAGATAAACTTTATACACTTCTTCTATCACTAATTAGTATTGGTATTATATTGCTTATATTCTTTGCTTTCAAAATTGATAATGGTGTAATAATTGCCACAATATTTGTATTAATTATTTGGAGTTTATCGCTTTTATTAATTGATTATTTAAGAAAGAAAAAATTTTATACAGAATTAATTTCTAATATTGAGGCATTAGATAAAGGTTATTTAGTATTAGAAACTCTTGATAAACCAGTATTTTATGAAGGCGAATTATTATATCAAGCACTCTATGAAATTAATAAATCAATGAGTGAAAATGTTAAGAGAATAGAAGAACAATGGGATGACTTTAAAAACTATATAGAAATGTGGATCCATGAAGTAAAAATTCCATTGGCAACTTTAATATTGATTAGTAATAATCATAAAGATAAATTTGATAAAAAGACAAAATCACAACTAAAACGATTAGAGGATTATGTAGAGCAAGTATTATATTATGCAAGAAGTGAGAATGCAGAAAAAGATTATTTGATAAAAGATACAGAATTATCAAAAGTAATAAAAAATGTAGGTCTTAAAAACATGGATGACCTACTAGAAAATAAAGTTGATTATAATGTTGAAAATGTTAATGTTAAAGTCTTAACCGATTCTAAATGGTTAGAATTTATATTAGGTCAAATTATTAATAATTGTATTAAATATAAAAGAGATATTAATAATTCTTACATCAAAATATCTGTAAGAGATGAAAAATATAAAACTACACTTATAATTGAAGATAATGGCATAGGAATAAAAGCTTCTGATTTAAAGCAAGTATTTGATAAGTCCTTTACAGGAGAAAATGGAAGAAATACAAGTAAATCAACTGGTATGGGATTATTTATTGCTAAAAATATGTGTAGTAAACTAGGGCATAAAATAAATATTGAATCAAAAGAAAATGAATATACACGAGTATATATAACATTTGCAAAAGACAAATATTACGAAGTTTTAAAGTAATATTACAAAATTGTAATGTTTTGTAATATTGAACGAACGACAAAATAATATTTTTAATTTATTATTATTTATGGAAGGAGAAATTATATGGAAAATATTTTAAAAGTTGACAAAATTGAAAAATACTATGGTAGTCGTTCATCTTTAACAAAGGCGATTGATAATTTATCATTTGAAGTTGATAAAGGAGAATTTGTTGCTATCATGGGAGCATCTGGATCAGGTAAAACTACTCTTTTAAATGTTATTTCTACTATTGATAGAGTAACATCTGGGCATATTTATGTTGGGGGTGAAGATATAACAAAATTAAAAGGAAACCAACTTAATAAATTTAGAAGAGAAGAATTGGGATTTATCTTTCAGGATTTTAACTTGTTAGATACTTTAACTGCCTATGAAAATATTGCACTTGCTCTATCTATTCAAAATGCTAATGCATCAGAAATTGAAGAAAAGATAAAGAAAGTTGCTGATGAATTAGATATTAAAGATATCTTAAAGAAATATCCCTATCAAATGAGTGGAGGACAAAAACAAAGAGTTGCATCTGCTAGAGCAATTATCACAGATCCAAAGTTAATACTTGCAGATGAGCCAACAGGAGCATTAGATTCTAAATCTGCTAAAATGTTACTTGAAAAATTTAATCATTTAAACGAAGAACTTTCAGCAACAATTCTTATGGTAACTCATGATGCTTTTACTGCCTCTTATGCACAAAGAGTGGTCTTTATCAAAGATGGTAAAATTTTTAAAGAGATTCATAAAGGTAATGATTCTAGGAAAGAATTTTTTGATAAGATTATTGATGTAGTAACATTACTTGGTGGCGATTTAAATGATGCTTTGTAAATTATCAATAAAAAACATTAAGAAAAGTATAAAAGACTATGCCATCTACTTTTTTACTTTAATTCTTGGTGTAGCAATATTTTATGTATTTAATGCACTTGGCTCACAAACAGTAATGTTAGATGTATCATCATCTGCTGAAGAATTAATTGAACTTATGATGACAATGTTATCTGGAGTTAGTGTATTTGTATCATTTATACTAGGATTTTTGATTATATATGCTTCAAGATTTTTAATAAAAAGAAGAAATAAAGAATTTGGTATTTATTTAACTCTTGGGATGAGTAAAAGAAAAATATCTATGATTCTATTCTTTGAAACACTATTTATTGGAATTATCTCATTAGCAGTAGGTCTTGGAATAGGTATTATTCTATCCCAATTAATGAGTTTAGTAGTTGCTAATATGTTTGAAGCAAATCTTACAAAATTCGCATTTGTATTTTCTAAAGCATCTTGCATTAAAACTATAATTTACTTTGGAATTATGTACTTACTTGTAATGATTTTTAATACTTATAGTGTAAGTAAATGTAAGTTAATAGATTTATTAAATGGTGCAAAAAAAAGTGAAAAAATTAAACTTAAAAATCCAATTTTATGTATAATTATTTTTATTATTTCATGCTTAGTTTTGGGTAAGGCATATCACATGGTAACAGTTGAGTTTCTTACTTTACATGATGTTAAAGATATATTAAAACCAATAGTAATGGGAGCAGTATCAACATTCTTTATTTTTTGGTCTTTATCAGGACTTATTTTAAGGATTGCTATGAGTATAAAGAAATTTTATTATAAAGGATTAAATAGTTTTACTTTAAGACAGTTTAGTAGCAAGATCAATACAACAGTTTTTTCAACAACAATTATTTGTTTAATGTTATTTATTACAATATGTTTATTATCTGCTTGTCTAACAATGAAAAATTCAATGAATGCTAACATAAGAGAACTAGCACCTGCTGATTTTGAATTTACAATTAATATGAACATGGATAAATACTATGATAGTTTTAGAAATTATGGTTATAATGATAATCAAATTAAAAATTCTCATTATACTGCATTAGAAATGTTTGATGTATTCAATTATGATATTACTAAAGATATAAAGGAATATATTGAAATTAATACTTATGCAACACCAGACTTAACTATGAATCAAACTCTAGGATCGAAACTAGTTGAAGTAAGAACAAGTTTTCCTTTTTTGAAATATGATACAAAAGAATCAATAATGAAAATAAGCGATTATAATAAAGTGGCTAGGTTTTATGGAAATGAAGAATATTCTCTTAAAGATGATGAATATATGATAGTTGCAGATTTTAAATCAATGGTTGAAATTAGGAATATTGCTTTAAAAAATGGAGAACAAATCAATTTGTTTGGTCATACATTAAAACCAAAATATGATTCTTGCCGAGATGGTTTTCTAGAAATGTCTAGTAATCATATTAATACAGGAATTATATTAGTTTCTGATAATGTCATAGATGAAAATTATTTAATTCAAAATCATCTTATAGGTAATTATATTGCTACTGATAAAGAAGAAATCATAAAAATAGAAGATAATATTAATAAACTAGCAAAAAATCCAAAAGCAAACGATTATTTACTTCCTAGTGGTTCTACTAAGTTAGCTATCAAAGAGGCAACAACTGGATTATCAGCAATGGTAACATTTATTGGGTTGTATTTGGGAGTTATCTTTCTAATTAGTAGTGCAGCAATACTTGGATTAAAAGAATTATCTGAAAGTAGTGATAATAAACAAAGATTTAGAATGTTAAGAAAAATTGGTACAGATGAAAAGATGATTAATAAAGCATTATTTAGACAAATTGCAGTATTCTTTATGCTACCATTAATATTGGCTCTAATCCATTCTGTATTTGGAATAATGTTTGCTATGAAAATTTTAGAGGTATTTGGTAATGAACAATTATTACCATCAATTATAATGACTGCTATATTTATAGTCGTTATATATGGAGGATATTTCTTAATTACTTATTATTGCAGTAAAAATATTATTAAAGAGCGATACTAATGGAATATAAAGAAAAATTATCAGTAGTAGAAGTACAATACGATGAACTTCCATAAAAAGTGCAATCTAAATATTTTAATAAATAATAAAGATAGATTTTGAAAAGTCTATCTTTTTTTAATATAAAAAATAACCTATTCAACTTAGGTTACTTCTTCTTTTCATCAATTCTATTAAATGTAGTTCTATGAGTTTTATCGTATTTTAGTAAATCTGATTTTGATTTTGATATATTAGGTAAAGAACAATCAGCACTATTTGTTATAGTTCCAGATGAAGATAAAATTTACTATACTCTTGTAACTATCATTCTAGGACTTCTATATAAAGAACTAGTAAAACTTGCTAATTCTACTGAAAATAAAAAATGTCCTATTGAAATTGACTGGATTTGTGATGAGTTTTCTAATTGTCCACCACTTGTAGAGCCAAGTATAGAATCAATAATTTCTGTTGCTCGTTCAAGAGGACTTAGATACCATCTTTTTATTCAAAGTTTAAGTCAATTAGACAATGTTTACGATAAAGAAGTCGCACAAATAATACTTGATAATTCTGGAATGGCTTACTTGAAAACAAACACTATGGAAACGGCTGAAGCAATAAGTAAACGATTAGGTCGTATGACCTTAGAATCTTCTTCTATAAGTCAATCTGTAAGTTTGACTAATTATAATGGAAACAAATCAACATCCTTAATAGGTCGTGATTTATTAACACCAGATGAAGTTAAAAATTTGCACTATAAAACTATTATATTTCCGAATATAGGTTATCCAATATTTAGAGATACTGTTATATATAAAAAATTATCTTGTTATTCAAGTGGTGAATTAAAAAGAAAAATAACTCCACTTGAAGATTTAAGTTATACATATTTTACAGTTGAAGATATACAAACAAAATATGATAGATTATATAGGAATAGAAATAACAAAGAGATAAATAAAGAAGAACTTTCATTTTATGACAAATTTAAGACTGAAGAAATTAATAAGTTAAATGATATTGTTAATGTCGTTAATGATTTATTGAAAGATAAAATTAAATTATTTGAATTTAAAGAAAATAATAATCGCACATTTGCCAGTTTTGAATTAAAAGAGCCATTAAATACAAAAGAATCGATATTTCTAAAAGGAAAAATAAATAAAGAAGTATATCATTTAGAAATCGACAATGGAGATAGTACAAAATCAACTATTGAAATACATTTAAAGAATCCGTTAGAAAAAGATTTAACTTTGGAAAGAAAGGTACATAACAATGTCTAGTTCTTATTCAAATACTAAAGCAATAGAATTTAGTAAAGGTGATATGATGAATAAGAATATAGAAATATATAATTATGACTCTAATGGTAATAAAGTAGATCCAAGTTTAATGGTTATAAATATAAAAGTTATATATGAGATAGTAAAAAAATATATTAAGGAGCAAACTTCTTAATATGATTTTACTTTTAAAAAAAATCATGCTAGGATGTTTTTGTAAGTTTATAGTTTCTATAAAAAAGACCTTTATAAAAGCAAAGGAGGAATTATTATAAAGGCAGGACTATATGCTAGAGTTTCTACTGATATGCAATTAGAAGGTTATTCAATAGATGCACAAAAAGAATTTTTGCTGAGCTATGCCAAAAGCAAGGAATTTACAGAATATGAATATTATGTTGATGGTGGTTATAGTGGTAAAGATTTAAACAGACCAGAAATTCAAAGATTAATTCAAGATGTAAAAGAACATAAAATTGATACGGTCATTGTATTTAAACTAGATAGAATTTCTAGAAGTCAAAAAGATACATTATATTTAATTGAAGAAGTATTTAATAAATATGGTGTTGGATTTATTTCAATGAAAGAGAACTTTGATACAACAAGTCCTTTTGGCAAAGCAATGATTGGAGTGTTATCTGTATTTGCTCAATTAGAAAGAGAAACAATCCTAGAAAGAACAAGGATAGGAATTAAAAAAAGAGCAGAAGATGGATATTGGCGAGGAGGAGGAAAAATACCTTTTCCTTATAAATATGACAGGGAGCAAGGTATTTTAATACCAATACCAGAACAAGTTGAAATATTAAATAAAATGATTTCTATGTATTTAAGTGGTAAAAGTTTTAATAATATTGGTGAAGTTGTAGGTATGGACGAAAGAATGGTAGAAAGAAGATTATTATCTATAACAAATACTGGTGTTGTTCCATATAAAGGGCAAATTTATGATGGAAAACATGAAGCCGTTGTATCAAAAGAATTGTATGAGGAAATATTAAGGGTTAATAAACTAAGAAGTAGAGAAAAATATGAAAAACATTATTTACTAACTGGTAAAATAATCTGTGGTCATTGTGGTGCAAGATATCGCTATCAAAAATGGGGTAAAAGATTAATTATGTATTGCAATTCTCAGCAATCAAGTAAAAAGAGATACATAAAAGATCCTAATTGTAAAAATAAAAGGTGGGATACATTTGAAATTGAAGATATTGTATTAGAACAATTATTTTCAATGAGTTTAGATGAAAATTTATTTAATTCAACCTTTAATATTGCAACAGTCAATGTACTTAATGAACTAAAAGATAGAAAAGAAAGAATAAATAGACAAATTGAAAATTTAATCAATTTTATTTCAAATGGTATTGCAGTAGAAGAAACTAGTAAAAAAATAAAAGAATTAGAAAAAGAAAAAACAAATATTGAAGAGAAAATCAAAAATAGTGAACAAAGGGAAAAAGCAAACAAGGTTGCTTTTGAAATGGTAAAAAGTTTAAAATCCACATGGATGTATATGACTTTTGAAGAACAAAGAAGTATTATAGAACATTTAATAGATCGTATTGTTATTGATAATAATAAAGTAAGTATCTATTATAAAATATTATAATTTTTTTTGAAGCTATTTTCTCGCACCATGTCTTTAATCCCTATTAAGCACATACTAACATTTATTTTTAATGAACTAACAATTATATTTAAATTTCCTCTTAGAATTATCATTTTGTATATTTGCCATTTAGAAGCATTTAAACTTTTCATTAGTTTTATTTTATTTTGATCAGTTGAATTAAAACCGTTTAAAATAGTTATAATACTGATTATTGTGGCTATTAGAAGTGCCATAAATATAATTGATTTTACATTTGCACCTATCCATATGATTAGTATAGGGCCTAGTGCAACTTTTGGTAAACTGTTTAAAATAGTAAGATATGGATCTAATACTTTAGATAAGAAATTATTCCACCATAATATACTAGCAATTATAATACCAATTATAATTGATAATGTAAAACTAATTAGGGTTTCGTATAGTGTAACTAATATGTGGTTAAATAAGTTATTATCTTTTGCTAAATTTATAATTGTTTTAAATATTAAGGAAGGTGATGATGTCAAAAAAGTATTTATTATTTTATATTTTGCTAATAATTCCCATATAATTATAAACGTTATAAATATAAGTATTTGTGTAATAGCAATTAAGAATTTTTTCTTTTTCTTTTTCTTTAGAAAATTAATATGTTCATTACTGTATAACATCTAAATCCTTCCATATTTTATTGCAATACACATTATAATCTTTATTTAATCTGTTACTTATTGGGTCTTTTTTGTCATCTAAATCAATTTTGTATACTTTTTTTACAGTTGATGGCCTTTTTGATAGTACTATAATTATATCTGCCATACTTACTGCTTCTCCAACGTCATGTGTAACCATTATAGTGGTTTTCTTTTCTTTTTTTATTATGTTATATACATCATTTGCAATAAGTAATCTATTTTGATAATCTAGTGCAGAAAATGGTTCATCTAGTAAAAGTATATCTGGGTTTAACATAAGTGTTCTGATAAGTGCAACTCTTTGTTTCATTCCTCCTGATAATTCGTGTGGATATCTATCTTTAAATTCATATAAATCATAGGTTTTTAATAATTCTGTACATTTATTTATTATTTCATCATCTATATTTTTATTTATTTTAGGACCTAATAAACAATTATCCATTATACTTAACCAATCAAATAACGTATCTTGTTGAAACATATAACCACATTTTAAGTGATCTTTTTCAGTTATTATTTTCCCACTAGAAACGTTATCTAATTTTGCTAAAATTGATAAGATGGTTGATTTACCGCATCCACTAGGACCTACAATCGCTACAAAATCTCCTTCATTTATAGTAAATGATATGTTTTTTAATGCTTCTATTTCTCCTTCCATATTGTGATAATTTTTCCCAACATTTTTAAATTCTAATAATTTCATTAATTATATGTGTTATCAACTAAATCATTAAATGGAACTTTTTCTTTAAGTTCACCTGCTAGTACCATTATTTCTTGTAAATGATCGAATGAATCTTTTTCTAATTTAGTTGTTTCATTCCATGTGTCTTGATTTTTATATCTATCTATTGATGTTTTTAATTCGTTTAAAGACATGTCTGGGAAAAAATTATATATTGATTTTGCGATAGTATTGGAATCATTTTCTCTTACAAATTTTAATCCGTTGTTTATTGCTTTTACAAATCCACTTATTATTTCTTTGTTATTTTTTATGTAACTACTTCTTGCATTGTAGCTAGTATATGGTGCTTTACCACCAAGTTCTCCAACAGATGCGACTATATATCCGTAGCCCTCATTTTCTACAGCACTAGCATTTGGTTCTCTTAATGATATGATAATCATTTGCTGAAAAAGTAGAGGTCTAAATTTCGACATTTTTCGTCTTTTCATATTGACAATAAGTGGCTATATGCTATAATATATTTGTATTATAAAGGATATCGCAGTTAGAAGTATGTAAGTAGATGTACTTATCGTGCGTGACGAAAAAGGGGTAAGTATTGTATGGAAGGAAAGATAAAATTAAGCACTGAGAAACTTAAACGTGAAAAAAAAGCGAAGAAGTTTTTTCGTGTAGCGTTACTTCTTATCTTACTTTTATTGCTTATTTTGTATTTCGTTATAGGTATTATTTATAATAGTGGAAATTTTAGCATAACGCTAGACAAAAACTTGTACTTCGATAAAGGATTAATTGTTTATGATGATCCGAATTATAAAGTATACAGGACTGAGTTATATGCTCTATCTCCTAAATCGTTTGACAATGTTTCGTACAAATGGCTTCCAACGGACCTTGACAATCGAGGAGCAGGTTCCCATAATGGAGATAATTATCTTGCGTATACTTTTTATGTGGAAAACATAGGCGATGATATATCTGATTATTGGAGTGAAGTTGTCATTGACGATGTTGTGAAACAAGTCGATGAAGCAGTTCGAATTAGGATTTATAAGAATGGTGATGCCGTTACCTATGCTAAACTAGGTTCAAATGGTAGACCTGAAAAAGATACTGTACCGTTTGAATCTGATGATTTAGTGGTAAGTGATTATGTAGAAAACTTTAAACCAGGTGATATTGTAAGATATACAATAGTAATGTGGATTGAAGGAAATGATCCAGAGTGTACAGATAATATCTTAGGTGGCGAATTTAAAATTCATATGGGCTTTAATTCTGAACATATTGATGAACAAGAAAAGAAAGAGGTAGATTATGAAGAAAAGAAATGAAAAACATGAAAAACGTGTTAAAAGAATGATCGTTGCTTGTGGACTTTGTGCAATAATCTTAACCGCTTCAACTTATGCATGGTTTATTGGTATGAAAACTGTTAATGTTACTGCCTTTGATGTAAAGATTGCTGCAATTGACAGCTTGTCTTTATCACTTAATGGTAAGGATTGGTCAGATACAGTTGAAATAAACGAAGCAAACCATAAAACAGCTAGTTATGATGGTAATACAAATAGTTGGGGTGGAGAAGGATTAGTACCAATGTCATCAGTTGGTAAAATAGATACAACATCTTCAAGAATGATACTATTTGAAAAAGGAAGCTTTACGGTTACACCTGGTGGTTATAGAATTATGGCTAGCCAAGTTAAAAACGATGGTGCAGAGGAAGCAAAGGGATACGTTGCATTTGATTTATTTATCAAGAATTTATCTGGTAATGAATATTATACAGAAAATAACGTATTAAATGAGGAAGCTATTTATTTAACTCCTGAATCAGAAGTTAAAGTTAATGCCGCAGGACTTGAGGGAGATACTGCAAATATAGAAAATTCTGGTATAGAAAACTCAGTAAGAGTTGCGTTTGCTCAAATCGGACGTGTAAAATCTACTCAACCAGAAACTGCAATCACAGGTATTACTTGTAAAACAGCAGGTGATGTTACAGGTATATGTGATGATGTTCATACACAAATTTGGGAGCCAAATGATACAAAGCATGTTCAAAATGCCGTAAATTGGTATACAAGTTCTTGTAAGAAGAGAACTGGTGCTGATTTAACATTAGCAGAATCTTACAATGGAACTTGTGGAACTGTTACAGATGGAACAGCTTATCCTACATATGCTGTAAGTGGAACAATCATTGAAACAGACCAAGTAGATAACTATGATGGTGCTGAATATAATGGTTATGCTGGTTCTGTATCTGAAACAGCTGCTACTGGTAAATTAATGGCTTATCCATATTTTACTGATACTATGAAGAATTTAGAGGGAAATGATCGTCCACAATTTATTACTTTAGCGCCAAACAGTGTAACAAAAGTAAGAATTTATGTTTACCTAGAAGGTCAAGATGTTGATAACTATGATTTTGCTTCATTAGGAAGACAAATTTCAGTTGCATTTGGATTTACTAAGGAAAGATATTATGGTGATGATATTAATTATAATGATCAAGAACCACATGGACCAGAATTACCAACTAATGTAAATTCAAGAACTACAAAAGGTAATTAATAGTTTATAAAGAAATTTAATAGGAGGAAAAATGAAAAAGCGTAGTGAAAAGCAAAACAAAAAGATTAGAAATTTAGTGTTATTTTGTTCTTTATGCGCAATCCTACTATCTGTTTCAACATATGCATGGTTTATTGGTATGAAAACTGTTAATGTAGCTGAATTTGATGTTAAGATAGCTACAACAGAAGGATTATTCTTATCAATGGATGGTGCTGATTGGAAGTATGAATTAGATGCTAAAAATACAGCATCTTATGAGGGAAATGCTAATACATGGGCAGATGGTGAAGGCGAAGGTCTTATTCCTATGTCATCAGTAGGTGATATGGATAAAGACTCATCAAGAATGAAATTATATGAAAAAGGAAGTTTAACTGTTTCACCAGGTGGATATAGACTTCTTGCTAGTAGAGTACATAATTATGATACTTTATTAAAGGAAGGTGGAACAGAATATAAAGAAGGTAAAGGATATGTTGCATTTGACTTGTTTGTTAAAAACGTTTCAGGTGCAGAATACTATGTTCAAAACAACCCTTTAAATGAAGAAGCAATCTATTTAACTACAAATTCAACAGTTAAAGTTGCAAATGCTGGTGTAGATGGCGGTGTTGCTAATACTGGTATAGAAAACTCAGTAAGAGTTGCATTTGTTCAATTAGGACGTGTTAAAGCTGATACTACTGAAGCAGCTAATATTACTGGAATTACTTGTGCTGATAAAGAAGCAGGTGAAGGACAAGTTCAAGTAACTGGTATTTGTAGAGATGCTCAAATTTGGGAACCAAATGATGCAAAACATGAGCAAAATGCATTGAATTGGTATAAAACTTCATGCTTAAAAAGAAATGAAGATGGAACTACCGTAATGGACAAAACATCTTATGGTACTGAAGAATGTACAGCAATAACAACAACTGAAGCAGTTCCTACTTATGCTATAAGCAGAAGAATTGATATAGCTGATCAAGTTAATATTTATGATGGAACTAAGTTTAATAGTTATGTTGCTAACAGTGTGGATTATAAAACTTATGCTCAAGCAGAGGATAAATCTACTTATAAATTAGTTGATTTCCCATATTTCACAGATACTATGAAAAATATTGCTGGTGCAAATCGTCCACAATTTATGACTTTAGCACCAAATAGTATTACTAAATTAAGAGTATATATTTATATTGAAGGACAAGACATAGATAACTATGATTTCGCTTCATTAGGTAAAAAGATTACTGTAAACTTTGGTTTCACTAAAGAAAGATACAAAGAATCTGATTATCCAGATTATAATGGACCAGAAACTGGTACTGATAGTGAACATACAGATAATCCAGCTCCAGTAGGACCTTAATTTAAAAATATAAACCAGATATTTAACATTACTGGTTAATACTAAAATATATGTAATAAAGGGTAATGTGGTTAAATGTTACCCTTTATTTATATATATATGAGGTGGTGAATTAGTGAATAAGCAAATAAAATCAAATAAAAAAAGAAATATAGTAAAGAATAGTAATAAGAATAAAAGTGTTAAAAAATCAGAAAACAAAAATAATATATTTCTATTAAAGAAATTCAATTTGAAAATTACTCCTTTGATAATTTTGTTATCTGGAATATTGCTTATATTCTCATCTTATGCATGGTTTTCTGTTAATTTAAATGTTAAGGTAAAAACATTTAATATGTTGGTTTCTAAAAATGGGGGACTAACAATATCGCTTGATGCAATAAATTATGATACATTTGTTGAGATATCTGCAGATAAACTTATTAAAGAACTTAAACTTACATACCCGAATAATACTAGCCAGTGGGCTGGTAATGGATTAGTTCCTGTTTCAACAAATGGTATATTGGATTCTAATTCGAATTATTATCATATATGTACAACTTCAGGTGTAAGATACAGAAATAGAACAAAGGAAAATGGTTTTGTTACTACAACACCTGCAAATGAGAGTATATCAAGAGAATTTAATAATTTCATTGCATTTGATTTATTTTTAAAGAATGTTAGTGGTTCACCTATACCTGATAATTTGTATTTGGAAACTGGCACAGAATTTGGGATAGATGATGATGCAAAAGAAGAAATGAGGGGACTTTTTAATTCTGTTAGATTGGGATTTTTGAAGATAGGAAGCATGCCAACTAATACAAATCCAACGGTTATACAGAATTTGAAATGTAATAATAATTGTGAGTCTGTAATATATGAACCAAATAGTTCAAATCATACAAATTTATCAATTGAAAGGGCTTTGCAATATGGTGTTAATTTGGTTGATGGTGAGTATTTTCCAACTTATGGTTGTATAAAAACTGGTGGACCTATATACGTTAAAAATGCTGTTAGTGGTTCTCCTAATTTAGACCCAAATTACTTTGCATTACAAAAAACGGTAAAAGAGGGTGATTTTACTGATCCACTCTTTGAGATACCGGATGGTGTGACAAAGGTAAGAGTATATTTGTGGATAGAGGGACAAGATATTGATAGTTTGGAAACAGATTCTTCTGGATCTGATATATCTGTTTCTATAAATCTAATAAAAGACACAAAGGGATATTCTGATATAGAATAAATGGGAGGTAATTATGAAAGAAAAAAGGAAAGTTGATTTTGATTTATCTGCTCTTTCGTTAAAAGAGTTAGTTGAAGTGTATCAAGATATTACCAATTTTATTCAGTTTTTAGATGAAAGTGTAATAGAAGAGGCGGGTGGAAATAATGAATAATTTTTATGAGTTTATAAAAAAAGATATAGAATCAAAAAAGAATTTACTTTCTACTTTGCCTACTAAAACTAAGACAAATAAAAGAAAATATAATCAGGAATTAGAAAAAATAAGAAAGAAGTATGATGAGTATAGGTTAAGTACTAGGAATTATTTGGTTGCGAAGAGTAAAAAAATTGATATAAAAGATAATAGAGAAGATGTTGATAAGTTAAAAAAGAAAATACTTGAGTTAAATAATGTAAAGTTTTTGTTGAACCCAACTAATACTTATTTAGAAAAGATGGGATTTGATGAACTTTTATATAAAATAAATAATTTTGATACTTTTAATTTTGATTCGCTTAACGATATAATAAACGGATTTTTAGATAAGTTTTCGTTAGTAGGTATATTACTTACTGGGGATGATTTTGATTATACTTGTTATGTACATGAGTATATGACTTCATATTTAAAGGCGAGTCGTAGTGCTTCAAAAGATTATAGTAAGGTATCTGAAATATTCGAACAGATTTATTGGGTAAATCCGGATTTAATACATCATATTGAGCTTAATTTTAGGAAACTTATAAAAATTAATGAAAAGAAATTTACTAATTATATAGTTGAACTTCAAAAAGAAGTAATGGAGAAAAATGGTATTACTAATTATGCTGCTTGTTTAGAAAAATTACAAGAACAGTATATTGATTTAAATCTTTATAAAAGGGAAAATGTTAGTGATATTATTGAGTTATCTAAGAAGAATGTAATTAATATAGAACAATATATGCCTGGAAATAAGGTAAGAACTATGGCTTTTATGTCTTTGATACCAGAGGGCATTGATTATAGTGATAATAAAACTATGAAGAAAATTTGTTTTTCGTTGGAAAAATTACGAGATAATATTGATGAATTTAATAATTATCTTTTGTTTGAACCATTATTTTTGAATTTTAAGGAGGAATATGAGAAATTAATTCCTACTGGAGATAAAAAAGAGGAGTATAAGGGTTTAAAATTAGTTTTAGATGAAATTGAAAAGAAGGAAAATGAATTAGATAAGTTAAATAAGAAAATATTTGGTGGAAGACCTGGTTTATTTGAATTTAAGAATGATAATGATTTGAAAAAACTAAAAGCAGAATCTGTTATAAAGGCAAAGGAATTATATGATTTATATAGGAAGTATGATGAGGAATATTTTAAGGATAAAGTTATGAGTATATTAAGTAATACTTTGACTGTATCTGATTTGTTGAATTTATATTATAGTTTTGATTATCTTAAGAAATTAGTTATTCAAAAAGTGTTTAAATTAACAGATTATGATAGTATAGTTAGACATAGTAAGGAATTTGATGAGTTTGCTATGAATCCAACTAATGTGATAGTTGCTGGTATACCTGTGTTTGAGAGTGTAAATATACCTAGAATTATTGCTAATAAATATAGATTAAATAATATTAAAATGACTGAGGAAGATCTTAGCCCAGAGAATTTAAAAATTCTTGAAAATAAGTTATTACTGATATTAAGAGTTGATAAGATAAATAGTAGTAATATTACTATTGATGATGTTTGGTTTATTTCGCAAGTTGATAAAATTATTGAAAAAGAAAATAAAAATGCAAATGTTTAATCGTTTGTGTTTTTTTGTTTAAAATTATACAAAAAAATGTCGTATTATGTTATAATGTATTTGTATTATAGGAAGGTGTAAGTTATGGATAGATTGAAGAAAATACCTAAGATATATTATTTTGGTTTATTATTATTGTTAGTAGTATTAGCAATAGTAGCAATTCCTACATTGGCCAGATATAAGAATAGGTTGCCAATAGATGTAAGTACTGTGTGGGATGGTAGTATAGCAAAATCATATAGAAAAGGTACTGGTACTAAGGATGATCCATATATAATATCTAATGGTAGTGAACTTGCATATTTTGCTAGTATGCTTAAAACTAATAGTTATGCTAATACATATTTTAAACTTAATAATAATATTGTGTTGAATGATGGAGTATTTAGTTATGATGATACATCGAAGATAATGTATACACTAAATGACAGTACATTTTATGTTAAGAATTATACTAATTATTTTTATGATAATGTTAATTATAGGGGTACTAGGATAGGAACTTTAAATTCATTTTCATCTTTAGATAAATTTAAAGGAGATTTTGATGGGAATTCTTATACAATATATGGACTTTATATGACTAATAAAACAGCAAGTGATATAGCTCTTTTTACAAATTTAGAGGGTAATGTTCATGATTTGTATTTAAAGAATACTATGTTATATGGTGGTTCTACTACTACTATAATTTCTTCTTCAAATAATTCGAATATAGAAAATATTATGAGTGAAGGATATATAATAGGAAATGATACTAAGTATTCAAATTTATCCGTTAGTATTGATAATTTGGTTTCAAATGAAGGAACTAAGAAAATAAATATTAATTATGATGCACCAAAAAATGTTATAACAACTAAAGTTAGTGGTACATGCAGTAGTTCGTGTGAATTTACTATAAATGGTAATAGTGTGAGTGCAATAAATGGATTTTCATTAGATTTGGGTTCTACTTTAGTAACAGAACTTACTTTTGATTTTGTGACGACTACTTATAATATTTCTAATTTAAAATATGAAATAAGTTATAATAATCAAATGTCTTCTGGAATAGTTGGTAAGGCAGTTAATACAAATATAAAAAATGTAATTAATAAATCTTATGTATATAGTGGTTTAAATTCTTCTGGAATAGTTGGAAGTATGGACTTTTCATCATCTTTAATTAATAGTTATAATGTTGGAACTATTAATGGTATAAATTCATCTGGTTTAGTAAGTAGTATATCTGATAATACTTCTAATGTAATTGTTTCAAATAGTTATAATATAGGAACTTTAACAGGAACTAAAGTAAATGGTTTAATATATGAAGTATATAATTCAAATGGTATTATAAAGAATTCTTTTAATGCTTCTAATAGTAGTTATTTGATAAATACTATATCAAATTCAACTATAACTGCAGATGGGGTATATTATACAAGTGGAAGTGTTATTAGTAGTGGAACTATATCTGGAAATGTAACTAATATAGCACTTTCTAGTTTAAAGAATAAAACGTTTTTAACTGATACTCTTTTGTTTAAAGAGTTTGTTGATAGCAATGATATGGTTTCAAATCCATCAAATATATGGATTTATGAAGAAGATAATTTTCCAGTATTGTTTATAGATGACATTGTTAATCCGATTGCAACTTTACACGTTGGAACTTATTCATGGAATAATGTTGGTTATGTTCCTGATAAAATAAATTTTTCTTCTGCTATAACATTTAGTATAGAAAGTGAAGATAATTTGAGACCTATAAAAGAGTATTATTATTATATAGGAAGTGATACTCCTCTTAGAAAAGGTGAAATAGAGACGATTAGTGATTGGAAACAATATGATTCGGTTTTAAAGATAACAGAAGAGGGTAAATATATAATATATGCTAAGGTTGTTGATTATAATGACAATGTTACTTATTTAAATTCAGAGATACTTATACTTGATATGTCTGATCCAACTGTTTCTATATCTTATAATAAAAATAAATGGACAAATTTGAATGAGGTACCTGGTTATGTATATATAAATAAAGAAAGTGTATTTAAGATAGATGGTGTTGATGATTTGTCAGGTATAAGTGGGGTAAAATATTATATATCTGATGTAATACTTACTAGTGACGAGGTTAAAAATTTGGATGATTCGTCTTGGATAAATTATGATAATGGTGTTTCTGTAGATGGAAAAGGAAATTATATAATATATGCACGAGTAGTTGATAATACTAATCATATTAGTTATGCAAACTCAGATATAATATCTTATGGTGGATATGAAATAAAGAATGTGTATGTTGGAAAAAATTTATCTGATTTAGTTAATATAAATATTACTGATAAATCTAGTATTTCATTAAATTTTGTATATGTAGATACTAATGGATACAAACCTGGTTATACTCATAATATTGTATCTAATTATGTTTTGCCTAAAGGTAGTAGATTAACTATATTAGATAATAAAAATAATAAGAGATATGTGTATGAAATTACTACGGATGATGATTTTGGCTATAGTAGTAAGGGAAAAGCAATATATCCGTTTACGTTATTTAAAGAGGTTGGTAAATCTACAAATAATAATTTCTTTAAGGAATTAGAAAATGGTGATATCGATGAGAACTTTACTGTAACTCTTGATTTATTAAAAACAAATATAACTCTTGAGTATACAAACTTAAATTTGTTTTTGGAGTTAATTGATTCAAATGAAGAAACTTCAAGGCCTACAATTGATAGTACATTAAAGAATATAAATATTTATGTTAATAAGGATGCGACTGCTAGTATTTCATCAACTTATGGTGGTAATATTATTGCTTATGATTCTGATTCAACTTCAAATATTCCTTTAACTGTAAAATTAAATTATGGGTATGTTAATAATGCGTTAGTAAATGATACAGTTGTAGAAGATAAAAAACTAGGAATATCTATTAAGGTAGTAGATAAAGATAATGGTATTATTGAGCAAAAGTACTTAAAAAATATTAAGTATAAAATAGGTGATACTCTATACTCTATTGAGAATGATGGAATAGCAAGAATTAATTTGAATAATTTAGATACGTTTACTGGTAATTTAGTGATAAGTACTGTATTAGATAATAGTGAGTTATTAAATGGAGAATATTATTTTAAGATAAATAGTTATGTTTCTTATGATGGATTATATGATACAAATGTAAGTAGTGAAACAATAACTATTCCAATGACTAATAATAGTACTAGATATTCTTATAGTTTTGATATACTTAGTGATGATACTTATAAAACTATATTAAAGAAAGATTCTAATACAACTGTAAAATTTAATATTTTACAAAATGGTGGTTTTATAAATCCAAATATAAGGGTATCTCTTTATAAGAAAAATAAATTAACTGCATTTGATCAAACTTATACAATAGTAGATTTAAAAGATTATGTTACTAATTCATTAGAGAAAGTATCTGATAATATCTATTATGCAATAAAAAGTCCACTTTTCTATAATGGACAAGCTAGTACTTATAATGCATTTAATTTGAATTTTATAAATACTAATTTTGAAAATAATGGTTATAAATTAGTATTTGAGTTATATAGTGGAAGTGTAAAAATAGCTACTATTGAAAAGAAGTTTATTGTAAAGTAGGTGTGGTATGAAAAGAAAGATAATTATTGTGTTTGTACTTATAATTGCAATATTGTTTGGATCTGGAATAACTTATTCAATATTTAGATCAAATACAAGTGGAAGTGTTAATCAAAAAATTGCAAAATTTGTATTTGAGGCAAAAGAGGTGGATGAATTAAATATACCACTTGCTGATATGTATCCGGGAGTTACAAAAGATTATAGTTTTTCTGTTACAAATAAACAGGATAGTAAAATTAGTAATGTAACTCTCAACTATCAGATAATTATTAAAACATATCATTTTATGCCTACTGTGATAGAACTAAAAAAGGTAGATGGTAAAGAGGAAACTTTGATTTTAACGTGTGATGAGAGTTTTACTAGAAACTCGAATAATGAACTTGTGTGTAATTCTCAAGTTTTAGAAATGTCACATAATATAGAATCTCTTGATAATTATAAACTTGTTGTAAAATTTCCTGAGAGTTATAATGATGAAATGTATAAAGATGTTGTTGATTATATAGATATAGCAATAAAAAGTTGGCAAAAGATATAATTAGAGGTGTAAGATGAAGAAGAAAACTAAAATAATAATTATTACTGGTATTATGCTTTGCTTTTTGATATTAGTTACAAATGGATTTTCATATGCAATATATGCGTCTAAATCTGTGTGGAATCATTATTTGGAATCAAAGGAGTTTTACTTTAGTAGTGATTATTTAAAAGATGAATCGTTAAAGAACGTTAATAATTATTGGAATGGTGAGAATATAAGTTTTAATATTAAAAATAGTTCTAATAATGAACTTATTACTGCTTATGATATTAAATATAAAGTAGAATGTAGTACTAATAATCCTAAAATAACATGTAGTATAAATGATATTGGAAGTAATTATTTTGGTACGTTATCAAGTGAAAAGGCATGTGTAAATAATATAGATGATGTTGATGTGAGTACTTATGATAAATCTACTTGTGAAATAAACGGATATACGTGGAGTGATGTAGTTGCTGTTAAAGATTTGTATTTTAATTTATCTAGTGATGAAGAAATAGGTAGTGTTATAGTAACTATAAAAGTAACTAGTACTGAACCATATAAGAAGGTATTAACTGGTACTTTTGAACTTAGGAAAGATAAGAGTTTAAATGGTTCGGTAGATATGAATTATGTTGAGTATGATGGCTATAGTAGGTTAGTTGTTTCAAATAGTTATAATAAGAAAAAATGTGCTAAGATAACATGGAATTCTAGTAATTTGTTGATTGATGTTTCTTTTGATGAGTTAAAGAGTTCAGCTACTGATGTTGATGGTTATGTAAATGAAATAATAGTGTCTTTGGATTCAAAGAGAAATAGAAATTTTAAATTTTATAGAAGAGGAACAGATAGTTATACAGTAAATGATTTTTCTTTAATAGAATCAGATTGTTAATTAATTGACAATTCTATATATTTGTGTTATTTTGTAGTTATAGTAGGAGGAATTATGAAAGTAGTAAAAAAAGTATTATTAACAATTGTAGGAGTTTTATATTTTGTATTTGCATTATGTATGACTATATTATTGTTGAATTATAATAAGTATGGTATTACTCAATTTGGAGAAACGTCACTTATTATAATAAAGGAAGATGTATCATTTGATGAATACAAAAAAGGTGATTTGGTATTGGTTAAAGATACTAAGATAAAAGATTTGAAGGAAAATGATGTAGTATTTGCTTATAAATTGGATGAAAATAGAGCAGTACATGTTCAAGTTGGTAATGTTGGAAAAATTTATGAAGAAGAGCAAGCAATCACTTTTAAAAATGGAAATACTTATTCTAAAGAGTTTCTTGCCGGTAAACCATATGAAGTACATAATAATATAGGTACAGTTTTATCGGTAATTGAGTCACAATGGGGATTTTTGTTTATAGTACTTGTACCTATATTCTTGATATTTATATATCAAGTATATGCTTTAATTGTTGAAATTAAATATGGTGCTGATAAAGATTAGGATATAAGTTATTTAAAAATGACTATGCAAATATTGCATAGTTTTTTTTGTTAATAAAACAGATAAATATGGTAGCAAATATATTGTTAAAAATTGTCGAATATGATATACTATTTTATAGTAGAGGGTAGTATGTAGGAGTGGTACAAATGAATAAAAAAAGAATAAAAATAGTAGATAAGTTAATAAATGTAGTGTTAGATATAGCCATATTTATATTTGGAGTTATATTACTTATTACGTTATATAACAATATTCAGGTAAAGATACTAAAAAATACATATTCTAGTTTTTTTGGATATTCTATTTTTGGGGTGCAAACTGGAAGTATGGCAGATGCGATAAATGCTGGAGATTGGATAATAGTTAGAAATTCTAATGAAATAAAAGTAAATGATGTTGTAACTTATTATCGTGATGGAGATTTTATTACTCATAGAGTGGTTGAAGCATATAATGGAACTTATATAACTAAGGGAGATGCTAATAACGCAAAAGATGAACCAATTAGTAGGGATCAGATAGTAGGAAAAGTTGTTAAAATATTACCTAATTTTACTGTTATACAGAAAGTATTATTTAATCCAATAGTTTTAATTGCATTAATAATAACATTGTATTTGATAGGTTTCTTGTTTAAGAAAAAGAATAATATAAGTGATGAGAAAAATGAAAATAATGTATCTAAAAAAATATTAGAGTTTATGGATGTTATACTAGAAAAAGTAAAAAATAGTGCAAAGTTAAAAAAAGAAAAATTATTGGAAATTAAAAAAGAAAATAAGATTAAAGAAGATAAAGCGTTTGTTGAAGAAAAAAAAGAGGAAATAAAACCAGAAATTATAAAAGAGGAAGAAGTAACTCAAGTTATAAATGAAGAGAATGTTGTAGAACAGGATGAAGAAGCTTTGGATAAAACTATGTGTTTTAGAATGATATCAGTAGATGAAGATGATATAGATGATGCGTATGTTGATAAGAGTAAGGTTGAAAACTTTGAAGTAGATGAAAAATCAATAAAAAAGGAAATTGAAGAAGTTGAGAAAGAAGAAGTAATAAAGAAAAACTTGGAAATATTACAAAAGAAAAAGAAGAAATGTAAAAATGTTATTGATAGAATAATGTTTATAAAAGAGGAACAAATTAAAAAAATAGTAGATGATTTATTAGTTGGAGAAAAATTAAAGAGTAATGAATTAACGATTAAAGATAAATTTGTTAAGGGTTATATAGATGGCAAATATTATAATTATTGCGGTGAGGTTAATGTAGAGTATAATTCAAGAAATATGATAGGTAAACTTGAAAAAGCAATGGAAGATTTAGCCAATAGTTTGGTAAAATCATATAAAGGGACTGATAAACAATTTAAGGAAAAAGTTCTTAAATATGAAATGATATTTAAGTTGATGATTAGGTTAGAGCATGATAATGAGATGCTAGATAGTATTAAATCAAAAAGAGAAACTTATGCGAATAATATAAGTAAATTTATAAAATTTAAAGAATATGAAGTTAAGGAACTTAAGTTAGTTATAAATAATATAATAAAAGATCAAAAATTATATGATGGAATGATAAAGTATACTTTAAATAAATTGGAAACTAATATGTTTACACTTGAAATGAATGAAGTTTCTAAGAATGTTTATGCAATTAGTTTAGAACATAATATTGCGTTTAGTAAGATTTATAGTGATTATATAGTTGATAAAACATACAAAGAGGGAATTGTTGCTGAGGATAAGATTGAGGTGTTACTTGCATTGTTGTTATCTAAGTTAGTTGGTAATATGTTAAATGCAGATTTTAAAAATAAATACTTGATATCAATACCAAGTAGTATGTATGATAAAGATAATAAGTTAGATGCAATATTTGATAAGTTTGATGATGAATATGCAAGAAATAATATAATTGTTGTTATTAATTATGATACTTTATCAAGTCATAAAGGTACAATTAAGAAATTAATTAAATCTGGTTATCGTTTTGCGGTTGATTTAAATAATTCTACGAAGTTTAAAGTAGGAGATCAAAGTATGTTAGAATTAATGGATTATTTGTTTTTATCTAATAAAAATCCAAATAAAGATAGTATAATGCTTTTTGTACCTAAAGAGTTGCATGTTAGAATGATCAATGAAGATATAATGAGTAAATTAGAAATTTAGTGGGGTGATGATATGAATACGTTTTTTAGATTTTTCTATGAGTTTATCTCAGTATTCTTTGATGGCTTGTTTAATGCTTTTAAAGGATTTATAAAAGGAATAACAGAGATGTTTAGCATTGGTGAGTATTCCAAAATAGTTGATAGTTATAAAGGAAACTTTAATGGTGGAGAAAAGGTTTTTGTGGTAATATCAGTTATATGCTTAATAGTTATGGTTTTATTAATTGCGGGTTTATTATTTTTCTTGATAAGAAAAATAGTTAGAAAGGCAAGTAATAATTTAAGTAAAGAAGAGTTATTAAATGAAATTGCTAACTTAAATGATAAAGTAGTTGATTTAATGAAGGAAAAAGATGAGTTAATGGCAATGAAAGTATCTCAATTAGGAATTAATCCTGAAGGTGATGAATCTGATAATTCTACTGATGAACCAGTTAAACCAGAAGATGAAATAGGACAACAGGGAATAAGATTCCCAAGATTAACTTTACTTGATGAGGAATATAAAGATTATAAGATTAAAAAATATGATAATAATTTTACATTAGAAGAGTTGATTGATGATTTCAGATGCTTTTCAGCGTCAGAATTACATTTATATTATGATAATGCAATATTAAGACCATTTTTTGCAGGACTTGCATCAAGCAAACTAATAATTTTACAAGGTATATCTGGTACAGGTAAAACATCTTTAGCTTATGCTTGGGGTAAATTTGTAAATAATGATTCGTGTGTTGCGTCTGTTGAACCGTCTTGGAGAGATAAATCAGATTTCTTAGGTTACTTTAATGAGTTTACTAAGAAGTTTAATGAAACAAGAGCTTTAACAGAGATATATACAGCTGGTTTTGATGATAATGTTCATACAATAATTTTGGATGAAATGAACTTAGCACGTGTCGAATATTATTTTGCTGATTTGTTGTCAATACTTGAAATGCCAAGTAGAAGTGAATGGTTAGTAGATATAGTATCTAGTCCATGGCCAAATGATCCTAAGAAATTGGAAAAAGGTAAGTTAAGATTGCCAGGTAATTTATGGTATATAGGTACAATAAATAATGATGATTCAACATTTATGGTTACGGATAAAGTTTATGACCGTGCTATGCCAATAGATATAAATACTAAGGTAAGTCCATTTAAGTGTCGTGAACAAGATCCAGTTGATATAAATTCAAGTTATCTTGAATCGTTGTTTCAAGAAGCGGTTGAAAAGTATCCACTTACTGATAAGGGGCTTAATCAGGTAGTTGAAATAGATGATTATGTTATTAAACATTTTAGAATTGCTTTTGGTAATCGTATAATGAAACAATTACAAACTTTTGCACCAGTTTATGTTGCTTGTGGTGGAAAAGAGATAGAAGCAATAGATTACTTTATTGCAAAGAAAATATTAAGAAAATTTGATCAATTAAGTGTTGTACTTATTCGTGATGAAATAGATCCATTTATTGCATTTTTAAATAAAAATTATGGAAAAGGTGTTATGAAAGAGTGTATTGCACACTTGGAAAATATTAAGAAAAGTATATAGTTAGGGGTTGATAAAATGACTGCTAAAAAAAATAAACCGGTAGAAACTGATGTTGATATAAAAAAAAATAGTGAGTTATTTTTAAACAAAATTGAATCAGAGATGGATTATAAATCGTCTTATTCAAGTGAAATGCTTTCATTTGAGTGGTTAGATGAGTTAGAATTTGCATGTCCGTTCATTGATAATATTATGAGAAATCCCAAAATAGCACTTATTAAAGAAGAAAATGTAGTAAAAATTGAAAAATCAAAAAGAATTGATGTGTCTAGTGTTAAAAACTTAGCCAAACATACTGAGTATATAAATAAAATAAATAAAAGAACTAATGAAGTAGAACCAGAGAGAATACTTGATATAAGAAGTGAAGAAACATATAATACCTATGAAAATAAATTCTTGTATACCTTACTTCATCATTTAATAAGATATATTATGAAAAAGGAAGATATATTAAATAATTTATCATTAAGTGATGAAAAAGTACTTGAGTATGCTGCAGATACAGTTACTAGCAATGAGAAAATTCATGCTGAAGTAAGAGTTACAACTGGTTCTATTCCTACTAAGAAATTGGATAAAAAGATATTAGAGCAAGTTAAAGAAGCGAAGAAAAGATTAAAAAGAGTTAAGGATTATACGGCTAGTTGGCAAAAAAGTGAAATGATAAAAGCACTTGATAATGCTCATGTAACTCTTATAAATCCTCCTATAAAGAAAACAAATGTAATACTTAAAAATCAAAATTTTAAGATAGCTGTAAAATTGTGGGAATCAATTTATAGTGGAGAAGAAGATGAAGAGGATGAAAAAAATAATTTAAATAGTGATGGAAATGCTATATTAAAAGGTTTTTTAGATCATTCATTTCTAATTGATTATTTTGTTTTAGATTCTGTTAATGTATCGAAAAGAGAGCAAAAGAAAAAAATAGCAAAAAGAGCAATTTTGTTGTTAACAGAAGAAATACATAGAATAATATCACTTTTGATTAGCATGGGAGTAAAAATAGATGATGAGCAATTGCTTAAAATGATAGCGCAAGAAATAAAAAATGAAAGAGCACAAAGGTTGGTTGGTGCTGAGGATGTTAAAAAGAAATTTCAAAGTGCTATGGATGATTATCTAGAAAGGACAAAGGAATATTTATAATGAAAAAGTTGAGAGAGAATAAAGTATACAAAATAATAAAAACAATATTTAATGTGATAGTGTTTACTATGTGCTTTTTGTTTTTGGTAGTAGTATGCTTGCAGAGATTTAGTAACAATAAAATATCACTATTTAATTATAGAATGTTTACAGTAGCGTCTGGTAGTATGGAACCTGAATATAATATAGGTGACGTTCTTATTGCAAAAAAGAAAGATGCAGATAAGATAAAAGTTGGAGATACTATAAGTTACCTTGGTGAAAAAGGTGGATTTAAAGATAAAGTAATTACGCATAGAGTTGAATCTATAGAACAAGATGAGAGTGGTAATTATATATATCATACAAAAGGATTAGTAAATATAGTTGAAGATCCTACAGTATATTATAGTCAAGTATATGGTGTAATAGTTTATAAAACAGTAGTGTTATCATTTATATATAGATTAATTGCATCAAAATATGGTTTATTTATATTTATCATATTGCCATTGTTTTATATAATTGGTTCTGAAATGGTTTCATTTTTGTTAAATAAAGAAGAGAAAAGAAGAAAAATAGGGTAGAAAAGGAAGTGGGAGCAGTGAAAGATAAATTAAAGGTGTATGTTAAATTGAATTTATTATCAATATTTTTCATTGCTATTTCATTTATATCCATTACTTTGGCATGGTTTGCTTATAGTGGTTTAGCAACTGGTTCAATGGAAATGGGTGTAAAAGCATGGAATTTAGAATTTCAAAAGGATTCGACTGCAATATCGAATGATATAGTAATATCATTATCTGATGTTTATCCTGGAATGGAAACAATTTATGAGAAAGTTGATATTAAAAATTTTGGTGATTCCGATGCACAAATTAACTATTCAATCACATCTGCAAGAATATTAGATGATGAATATAAAGGTGATGAAATAGGAGAAGATAAGTTAAGAGATTCACTTGCTCATGATTATCCATTTCATGTTAATATTAATTTAAGTAAAGAATATGCACTAAAACAAACTGGAGAAAGTAGTTTTGAAGTTGCTATATCTTGGCCTCTTGATTCTGATAATGATAAGCTAGATAGCATTTGGGGTAACAAATCTTATGAATTTTCAAAAAATGAAGAGCAAAAATATCAAAATGATTCTACTTATCAAAAGAGAACACCAATTAAAATAGTAATTTCTATTAAAGCAGAACAATATATTGCTAATAATAATTCAGTAGATTTCGATTATGATTTAGGTAAACAAATTTTATATGATGTTGTATCAAACAAGTTATGTAATGAGGTAAGCGATACTTGTTTACAAACATATATACTTGATGTAAGTAGTAAACTAGGAGATACATCAGTAATACTTCTTCCTACATTGTATGGAACATATGGAAGTGGTGTATATAGTGATTATGATACAGTTCTATCTAATATAGTAAAAGATTGGAAAGTCACAACAAGAAGTTTAGAAATAGGAGATATATTAAAACCAATATCAAAAGATATACTTAATTCTTATATTATAAGAGAAGGACTTTCTAATGAAGTAATAGGTACAATAAATAATAATGAGAGAGTAGAAAGTATAACAAATAAATTAATAAATAGAGATGGATATTTTACATTTGATAATTTAAAATATAATTATTTAGTTACTAATAGGTGTTATTGGATAAATAAAGAATATGATAATAATAATGCGTTTGCATTTACTAAAGCAGACGAAAAAATTTCTAAAATTTATAAAAGTTCAAAAAATGAAACATGTAATGTAATACCAGTTATAATTGCACCTAAAGCAAATATATATGAGTGAATATATGTGAAGAAATAAATTTACTAGTAATACAAAAGAAAAATATTTGAGAATTCTGTCTATTGATAGAATTCTTTTTTTATTGTCTGTTAAATGCTAGAAAACTATAAATAGAAGGAGATAAGGATATGAGAAAAAAGAGAAATGCATTTACATTAATAGAACTACTTGCAGTAATAGTAATACTAGCAGTAATACTAGTAATATCTATACCAAGGATATTAGATGTAATAGAAACATCAAAATTAGATTCATTTAAAACATCAGCACAAATAATAGCAGATAGTGCAGAAAAGAAATATGTAGAAAATAAACTAAATAACATTGATGAAGTTATAACTTGTGAAAATGTAACTAAACTAAGTAGTAATGACTACGAATATTGTTTTATAAAATTTGATGAAGAAGGTAAAGCAACAGTAACAATAGAAGGAAAAGGTAAATTTGAAGGAAATACATGTACAGGTAATAAAATTAATGTAGATTGTAATAAAGCAACAAGTTCAAAATATTTTACATATAAAGAAATAGAAGGTGGAATAGAAATAACGGATTATAATGAAGAAGGAGGAACTGATGTAATAATACCAGGAGAAATAGATGGTAAGAAAGTAGTTGCAATTGCAGATTTTGCATTTCAAGATAATCAACTAACGAGTGTAACAATACCAGAGGGTATCACAAGTGTAGGATATGGTGCATTTTCATCTAATCAACTAACAAGTGTAATAATACCAAATAGTGTAACAAGTATAGGAAGATATGCATTTTCATCTAATCAACTAACAAGTGTAACAATACCAGATAGTGTAGCAAGTATAGGGTTTTATGCATTTTATAAGAATCAACTAACAAGTGTAACAATAGGTAATAATGTAGCAAGTATAGGTTGGAGTGCATTTTCTGATAATCAACTAACGAGTGTAACAATACCCGATAGTGTCACACGTATAGATAATTGGGCATTTAAAAGTAATCAACTAACCAGTGTAACAATACCCGATAGTGTTACAAGTATAGGTGTGGAAGCATTTAATAATAATCAATTACCAGATGAAGAGGCATTTATATATAAAAGAAATAGTGATGGAAGTATAGATAATACAACAATAGTAAGTTATGGAGGAAAGAACAAAAGCCCTATAATACCTAATACAGTAAAAACCATAGGAGGTTCTGCATTTTCTGATAATCAACTAACGAGTGTAACAATACCCGATAGTGTCACAAGTATAGGAAGATATGCATTTTCATCTAATCAACTAACGAGTGTCACGATACCAAATAGTGTCACAAGTATAAGAGATGGTGCATTTTATGATAATCAACTAACGAGTGTAACAATACCCGATAGTGTCACAAGTATAGGAGAAATGGCATTTTCTGGTAATCAACTAACGAGTGTAACAATACCCGATAGTGTCACAAGTATAGGAAAAAGTGCATTTTCATCTAATCAACTAACAAGTGTAATAATACCAAATAGTGTAACAAGTATAGGAAGTTATGCATTTTCTGATAATCAACTAACGAGTGTAACAATACCAGATAGTGTCACGAGTATAGGAAAAGTTGCATTTTATAAGAATCAACTAACAAGTGTAACAATACCCGATAGTGTAACAAGTATAGGAGATAGTGCATTTTATAAAGAAAGTAATTCTAATCCTAATTTAACAAAAATAATAAATAAAACAGGTAAATCATTTAATTGGAAAGATATAGTAGGTAGTACTAGTTCTAGTGCAACTTTTATAACTGGTACAGTAGTTAATAATCTTGGTAATGTAGAAGTAGTTAGTGAATAAAGAATCGTAATTGATTCTTTTATTTTTGACAACAAATTTTGCATATAGTTTCTTTTTTTCTTTATAGGGATAATTTACTAATAATGGAAAAAATGATATACTAAAGTAGGTGATGCTATGAAAAAAATAAATAAGGTACAAAAAGTAATTGGGTTTATGATGTTATTACTTGTTATAAGTATGGTAGTTTATGTAGTTTTAATATTACTTCCTAATAAGAAAACTAATATGAGTCCTGATGATACAATTAAATTTGGTTATACTTCTTATAAGAGGGATACTAAATTATATAAAGATACTTTTGATAGTTTGGGTAAAGTTTTAGATAAAGAGCCAATTGATTATGAAGAGTATGCTAAGTATTTATCTGAGTTATTTATAATTGACTTTTATACTTTAGATAATAAAAATGATAAAAATGATATTGGTGGAATACAGTTTATTTATGATGATTTAAAAGATAATTTTATACTTAATGCTAGTGATACAGTATATAAATATATAAAAAATATTACTTCTAGTAAAAATAGACAATTACCAGTGGTATCAAAAATAAATGTTAGTGATATATCTGAAAATACTTATAAGATAGAAAATACTGAATATAGTTCATATATTGTTACATTAGATTGGTCATATGAGAAAGATTATGGTTATGAAACAAGTACTAAAATTACATTAATAAAAAAAGATAATAAATTATTTATAGTAGAAAAGGTGAGTAATAATGAATAAGTATATGTTTGATGCGTTAAAAGAAGCAGAGAATGGTGTTATTTCTAATGATGGTGGACCATTTGGTGCTGTTATTACTGATAAATCTGGTAATATCATTGCAAAGGGACATAATATGGTTTTGAAAAATACTGATCCTACATCACATGCAGAAATTGTTGCAATAAGAAAGGCATGTAATAAACTTAATACTATAGATTTAAGTAATTATATTTTATATACTACTTGTGAACCATGTCCCATGTGTTTATCTGCTATAATATGGTCTAATATAAAAGAAGTATATTATGCGTGTACTAAAAAAGACGCTGATGATATTGGATTTAGAGATAATGATATATATGAATTTATTAAAGGAAATAATAAATTAATTGAATTAAAACAAATAAATAGAGAAGAATGTATTGGTTTAATGAAAAAATATTTATGTGAAAATAAAAAAATGTATTAGAGGGTTTTATGAATAAGTATGACATTATAAAAAAAAGAATGAGATATAAAAAATTATCAAAATATGCATGTAGAGATACTGATGCATTGTTATTAGTAGACGAAGAAGATGATATTCGTCCTAGATTTTTTCGTGACTCAGATAGAATTATATATTCGTTATCATATACAAGATATATTGATAAAACACAAGTATTTACTTTTAGTGAAAATGATCACATAAGTAAAAGAATTACACATGTTCAATTCGTAAGCAAAATAGCAAGAACAATAGGAAGATGTTTAAGCTTAAATGAAGATTTAATAGAAGCATCTTCTCTAGGTCATGATTTAGGACATCCACCTTTTGGACATTGTGGAGAAGAAATACTTAATAAACTTAGTATGGAAAATGGAGAAGGGGTTTTTCAACATAATGTAGAAAGTGTAAGAACACTTATGACTTTAGAAAATAATGGTTTAGGTAAAAATATTTCTATTCAAGTATTGGATGCAATACTATGTCATAATGGAGAAATACTTTTAGAAAAATATGCACCAACATTTAAAACAAAAGATATGTTTATTGAAGAATATAATAGTTGTTATAAAGATAAAAATATATCTAAAAAGTTAAAACCAATGACATTAGAAGGATGTGTTGTAAGAATATCAGATATAATTGCATATATAGGAATGGATATAGAAGATGCAGCTAGAATGAATATAATTAATTCTAATATACCTAAATCAATTAGAGATATACTTGGAAATAATAATAGAGAGATAGTTAATACATTAATACTTGATATTGTCAATAATAGTTATAATAAACCATATATTAAATTATCAAAGAATGTATTTAATGCATTACAGGAATTAATAAAATTTAATTACGAGAATATATATAATAAAGTAAATAAAGAAAAAGAAATTAATTATTATAAAGAAATGTATGAAACTTTATTTAACCATTATAAAAATGTATTAGAAAACTCTATTAAATCAAGTGATATATATAAAGTATTTCTAGATAATATGGATTCTTCTTATATAAATAACACAAGTAACATTAGAAAAGTAATTGATTATATAGCAGGAATGACAGATGATTACTTTGTTAATAGATATAATGAAATAAAAATAGAGAGATAACTCTCTCTATTAGTTAAAACAAGCTGTTAAATCATTAAATGTAGTAAATCCAATTATCAAATTAACTAGTATTGGTAATATTAAAATTACTACACATATTAACAATCTCTTTAAAAAATTACTTGTTGCTTTCTTAATTGCTTTTTCATCACTAGCAGCAATCGCTCCAATAAAATCAACTGTACCAAGTACTATTAAAAGTATTGGAGAAATAATCATAATTAACCTAGCAGCAATCGTTGTATATTCAGAAAATACACCACAATCAACATGACCCGTCTTATCAGCCAAAACCGGAGTACTAATAAAAGATATTGCTAGTAAAAGAATAGTATTTCTAATTTTTTTCATTATTACACCTCGAACACATTATAACAAAAAACAAATTATTTTTCTATAACTATTGATATATTTTAAAAAATAATGTATATTATTAAATGTTACCTATTCTCAGTAGCAAGAAACTCCGACTACTACTTGGAATTTGGAATAATATTTTAATAGGAGGAATAGTAATGGCTTTATGTAAAGAAGAAAAAGCTAAAATTGTAAAAGAATTTGGAAAAGATGAAAAAGATACTGGATCTATGGAAGTACAAATTGCAATTTTAACTAAAGAAATTAATGATTTAACTGAACATTTAAAAGTTCATAAACACGATTTTCATTCAAAAAGAGGAATGTTAAAGAAAGTTGGACAAAGAAGAAGTAAGTTAAATTACTTAATGAAAAATGATGTTACAAGATATCGTGAAGTAATTAACAAATTAGGATTAAGAAAGTAGGCATTCTTTTTTGAGTGCCTTTTTTATTTATAAAGGAAGAAATAGTTAATAACTTTAACTACTGGAGGAATTATGGAAAAGAAAATATTTGAATTAGATTTTAGAGGAAGAAAGTTAATAGTTGAACATGGAGAACTCGCTAAACAAGCAGCTGGTAGTGTTCTTGTAAGATATGGAGATACTGTAGTTTTATCTGCAACAACTGTATCAAAAGAATGTGATATATTATCAGATTTCTTTCCACTTACAGTTGTATATATGGAAAAACAATATGCTGTTGGAAAAATACCAGGTGGATTTATAAAAAGAGAAGGTAGACCTACTGAAAACGCAACATTATCAGCAAGAATGATAGATAGGCCAATGAGACCTTTATTTCCTGAAAATTTTAGAAATAAAGTTGATGTTGTAAATGAAATATTATCAGTAGATCAAGACAATACACCAGAAATGACTGCGCTTATCGCATCATCTTTAGCAGTATGTATAAGCGAAATTCCATTTAATGGACCAGTTGCAGGTGTTAAAGTTGGAAGGGTAAATGGAGAGTTTATTATAAATCCAACTGCAAAACAAATGGAAGAAAGTGATATTGAATTATCTGTTGCAGGTACAATGGACGCAGTTAATATGGTTGAATCTGGAAGTAAAGAAGTTAAAGAAGATGATATGTTAGATGCAATTATGTTTGGACATGATGCAATAAAAGAATTAATTGAATTTGAAAATAAAATCATAAGCGAAATTGGAAAAGAAAAAATGACTTATGAAGTATTAGATATAGAAACTAGTTTAAGAGAAGAAGTAGAATCTATGGCTAAAAAACAAATGTTAGATGCAATTAAAATATTTGATAAGCAAGAAAGAGCAGAAGCTGTAGAAACATTAAAAGAAGAAATAGTAAAACATTATGCTGATGCTAATGTTGGAATAGATGATCTTGAATTAGAAACATTACTAACTAAAGTTAAACTTATACTTTCTGATATAGAAAAAGCAGAGTTTAGAAGATTAGTAGCAGATGAAAAGATAAGACCTGATGGAAGAAAGATAGATGAAATAAGACCACTTTCTGCATCTATTGATTTACTTCCAAGAACACATGGATCTGCACTATTTACAAGAGGTCAAACACAGGCATTAAGTGTTACAACATTAGGAAGTTTAACTGATAATCAAATACTAGATGGACTTGGAGTAGAAGATTCAAAAAGATTTATGTTACATTATAACTTCCCTCAATTTAGTGTAGGAGAAACAGGAAGATATGGCAGTCCAGGTAGAAGAGAAATAGGTCATGGTGCATTAGGAGAAAGAGCACTTCTTCAAGTAATACCAAGTGAAGAAGAATTTCCATATACAATAAGAGTAGTATCAGAAATTCTTGAATCAAATGGTTCATCAAGTCAAGCATCTATCTGTGCAGGTTGCTTATCATTAATGGCTGCTGGTGTTCCAATAAAAGCACCAGTTGCAGGTATAGCCATGGGACTTTTAACTAATGGAAAAAACTATACAATACTTACCGATATACAAGGTATGGAAGATCATTTAGGTGATATGGATTTTAAAGTAGCAGGTACAAGAAATGGTATATGTGCACTTCAAATGGATATTAAAATAAAAGGTATTACAAAACAAATCATGAAAGAAGCACTTGAACAAGCAAAAAGAGCAAGAATGCAAATACTTGATTTAATGGAAAGTATTATACCAGAACCAAGAAAAGAACTAAGTGAATACGCACCTAAAATAGAACAAATTTACATAAATCCTGATAAGATTAAAGATGTAATTGGTAAAGGTGGAGAAATGATTACTAAAATAATCTTAGAAGCAAGTAATGTAAAAAGCGTTAATGATATAAATGCTGTTAAAGTAGAATTAGAAGATGATGGAAGAGTAATTATATATCATAAAGATAAATCAATCATAGAAAAAACAAAACAAATGATAGAAAACGTAGTAAAAGAAGTAGAAGAAGGAAAAATATACGTAGGAAAAGTAGTAAAAATAGAAGATTTTGGATGTTTTGTAGAATTATGGCCTGGTTGCGAAGGACTTGTTCATATATCTCACTTAGATACTAAAAGAGTTGAAAAAACTAGTGATATAGTAAATGTAGGAGATGAAATAGTAGTTAAAGCAATCGGATATGATAAAAGAGGTAAATTAAATCTTTCTAGAAAAGAAGTATTAAGTAGTAAAGAAGAAAAGAAAGACAAAAAGAAAAAAGAAGAAAAATAGTATTATGAAGTATGTTGCATTTTTAAGAGGAATAAATAAAAGTGGTAAAAACAAAATACCGATGAATGAACTGAAAAAAGAATTCGAAAAAAATAGATATAAAAATGTAATAACATGTCTTAATAGTGGAAACATCATATTTGAAAGTTTAGATAATGAAAGTACTATATCAAAAGATATTAATCTAATAATTAAAAATAAATTTAATATAGATATTCCTATTTATATAATTAAAATTAGTGAATTAAAAGAACTAGTAGATAATAAACCAAACTGGTTTACACTAAATGATAAAAATACATATAATAACATTATATTTATAATTCCACCTCATACTTATCAAGAAATTTATAATGTACTTGGAAAACCAAATGAACTATTAGAACAAATACATGAATATAAAAATAATATCTTTTGGTCTTACAATCTAAAAGAATATAGAAAAACAAATTGGTGGAGTAAAACAGCAAATACAAGTATAAGCAATTATATAACTATAAGAACTTTTAACACAATAACTAAAATATTAGAAATAAGTAAAAACAAATAGATTATACTCATATTTGTTTTTATTTACAAAAAAAATTTACATATTGTAAATTTCCTCTTGACAAACAGGGGGAGGGGTGATATCATAGAACTATGATAAAAAAAGGAGCGAGTGTAGTATGAAAAAAAAGAGTTTAATTATTTTAGGGGTTATTGTTTGTGTTATTGTAATATTTCTAGGGTATATATTTATATACAAACAAAATGGAAAAGGTAGTAATTCACTTATGGTTTTAAAAGGAGAAACACTAACAGGGAAAGAGTTGTTGAAAAAGATTAGTAATGAAAATGTTGATATTGAACAAAAAATTACTGATGGGGTTGTTATTGATATAAATAAGTCAATGCTTGATACAGATATGTATGAAGTAGTTGATGTTGTCTACTTAGGAAATAATAAAATAAAATTGGTTGTTAAAAATAAGACAATTGTAGAAGTAGTAGAAAAAGAAGAAGGCGTAATTACTGAACCAGAAACTAAAAAAAGAAAGTTAGGAGACATTTATTATGATGATTCTATTGATATACGTGACTTGGTTAAATATGCACAATATGTAGATGGTCTAAACGCATTCTCATCATCAGACCTTGAGTATGCAGATTTAAACAATGATGGTTATTATGATCTTATTGATGTAGATATTCTATCGCATTGTGTTGCAGGAGCTACAAAATACTGTGATTTTCCTGTTACTAATTATGATTTAGAAGTTTATGGAGATTTAAATAGAGATCATAAAATTGATTCTATTGATATGGTAAAATTAGCACAATATGTTGAAGGTAAAATAGAATTAGAAGATTCATTAAAACTTTATGCAGATTTAAATTTAGATAACAAGATAGATTATATTGATGTAGATATTTTATCAAGAAAAATAGTTGGAGATGAAAAATATCAAAAATTGCCAATAAGAAATTTAGATGAAATTCTAAATTATGGTAATGTAGATAATTTAACTGGAATAACGTATAAAGATTTAACAAAATTATATAATTATATAAAAGGAAATGAAGAATTAAAAGGGATTGCATTACTATCAGCAGATTTAAATAAAGATGGAAAAATAGATTACGCGGATTTAACAATATTACATGGTTATTTAAATAAAATTAAAGGATATGCAACATTACCAAATACAAATATTAGTAAAAGTATTATATATGGAGACATTAATCAAGATGGAAAAGTTGATGAAAAAGATGCAACATTATTAAGTCAATATTTAGCAAAATGGAATTTAAACTTAAATCCAAACCAACTACTTGCAATGGATGTAAATTTAGATGGGAAGGTAGATGGAAAAGATCAAATAATATTGGCAAGATATTTAGCAAAAGAAAGTGGATATACTGAATTACCATATTTAAACAATGTTAAACAAGTTGTGTATGGAGATGCTAATAAAGATGGGAAAGTAGATTATATAGATTTAAATGAATTAAATTTATTCTTACAAGAAAATAATCAAAACAAATTTGATGCTTTAACAAAAATTGCAGTAGATTTAAATAAAGATGGAAAAATAGATTACGTGGATTTAACAATATTACATGGTTATTTAAAAAGAGTTAGTGGATTTGAAAAACTTCCTAATGAAAAGATAAAAACAATTAGTAAATATGGAGATTTAAATAATGATGGTATTATAAATCAAAAGGATGCAGATATACTTGCAGAAATGATGGGAAAGAATGAGATACCAAGTGGAGTTAATGCAATTATTTCAGATATATATATGGATGGTTCTTTTGATATACGAGATTTACTTGCATTAGGTCAATTTATAGCTGGTACCATAAAATCAATACCAACATTAAATACCAATGATGCAAGAACATATGGTGATTTAAATGGTGATGGGAAGGTAGATTATACAGATTTAAAGAATTTATATCTTCTTACAGAAGGAAAATATTCACTTAATGTTAAATATATAGCAGATTTAAATAAAGATGGAAAAATTAATATGGTAGATGTTACTATATTACATGGATATTTAAATAAAATGAATGGGTATGAAACATTACCAAATACAAAGATTACTAGTGCTGTTAAATATGGAAATGTCAATCGAGATGTGGAAGTAGATGAAAAAGACTACAAAATATTACAACAATATTTAGCAAAATGGTATTTAAACTTAAGTTCGAATCAACTACTTGCAATGGATGTAAATTTAGACGGTAAAATAAATGGTGTTGATTCAACTATATTAAAAGGATACATAAACAAAGATGCTAAATACTCAGCTTTACCATTTTTGAATAATTAAGGAGGAAAAAAATGAAAACAATGAAAAAAATATGTTATTTAATAATTATGTGTATGTTTCTTTATACAAGCAATGCAAATGCAAGCTATGCATATCAGTGGAATATTGATGGAGAAAATTTAAGCAAAGGACAAACCAATAAAAATGGTACGGCTTCTTGGATAGAAGATGATAAATATACTGGTGGTATACTTGTATTAAACAATTATAATGGTGGAGAAATCAAATTAGAACGTATAGGAACAGGATTAAATCATGTATTTGCCATTAAATTAATTGGAGACAATAAAATAATTGCTAAAGGAGAAGAAGGAATAATTACTAATGCGTCTGAACTTATATTTATTGGTGATGGACAATTAACAATAAATGCAAAAAAACCAATTACTGGTGGAAAAGTTGACAATAATCTTTTCCTTAATACAAATATTGTTATTGGTTCACTAAATGAAACTTCTAATGATAAGACAATAGACAAAGATATTTCTGGAAATGATAAAATAATAGATAAAAATATTTCAAAATTTGATATAGCAATAATTTCTTACTCTTGTGTTTGTACAATAACTTTAATAATCTTAATTACAAAAAGAAAAAAAGAGTATAATTAAAATATACTTAAATATAGTGCACATGATAAATTTATAAAAATGGTGATAATTTAAAAGTTTATTATTATGAAAATGAAAAAATATAATATATAATAGTAGTATAAAGTAATAATAAAGGAGTGAAAGAATGGAAAATAATTTAAATTATAATGATGAAAAAAATAATAAGACTACAAATGTATTATTAATACTTGTATTAATAGTAGGGGTATTAATACTTGGTTTATTAGTATATAAAATGTTTATATATGATAATAAGGAAAACAATACAAATAAAGATAATAATATAGTTAACAAAAGTGATAACAATTCTGAAAAATATGACAGTAAATACATTAGCAAGGTTGACATTAACTCTATACGTGGGTTTGTACTTTATGCATCACATAGTAGTGAATTATATGAATTACGTAAACCTGGAAAAATTGGCTTAGTTGCTTCTTCAGTAATTGATAAAAATGGAGATGCGTATTTTGAATTATATAAAGATGTTAAAGTTAAAAAAGAATTTAATAATTTAGGTGAAAAGGGATCATATACTATAAAAGATTATAATGATAATGAAAGAAATAATGTTCCAATAGAAGGTTATAAACTTCCTTTAAAAAATATTAGAGATGTGAAAACTTATGCTTATGGACAAGCAGGTATGAGTGGAATATTTGTATTTATTGATAAAGAAAATAATGCAAGTATTATGAAAATCGACTATGATTATAATAGTGAAGATAAAATAGTTGTTAAAGATATAAATTTATATAAAAATGTAGCAAATAATATTATTTCATCAATTGATGATTATAACGGAAATTCTAGAAATTTTTACTTGATTGATAAAGACAATAATTATTATGTTTTTAAATAAAATTAAAAAGGGTTCTAATTTGAACTCTTTTTAATTTCTAAAAATACTGGAAGTATTAATGGTTTTCTTCCTGTTTCGCTTACTATAAATGGGCTTACATCTTGTATTAATAATGATTTTAAATCATTATAATTATTTCTTACTTGATGTATATGCTTTTTAATTGATTCACTTGCACAATTAGATATTTTATTTATTAATTCTTCATTTTCATTTACAAGGATAAATCCTCTTGTTGTAACATTTACATTACTTAATAATTCTTTTGTATTTTGATCTATATTAGCAATTAAAACGATAACACCATCATTTGCCATTAGTATTCTATCACGAATAACAACACCGCCAATATCACCAATTCTATTACCATCTACATATACATCTCCAGCAACTACTTTGCCACTTTTTTTAGCACTTTTATTGCTTATAGAAAGTACATCTCCATTATCCATAATAAATATATTTTCTTTTTTTACTCCACATGCACTTGCTAAATCACCATGTTTTTTAAGCATTCTATATTCTCCATGCATAGGCATAAAATATTCAGGTTTCATAAGTCTAATCATTAATTGCAATTCTTCTTCATTACCATGACCAGATGCATGTATATCATTTAAAGAAGTATTTGTATAAACACTAACTCCTTTTAAGTATAACTGATTTATAGTTCTACTTATATATGCTCCATTACCAGGTATTGCACTTGATGAAAACACCACTAAGTCATTTGGTAATAATTTGATTTGTTTATGAGTACCATTTGCAATTCTAGATAATGCAGCAAGAGGTTCACCTTGACTACCTGTGCATAATATTGTAAGTTCATTTTCTTTAAGTCTTAAAGCTTCTTCAGGAGTTACTATAACATCTTTTCCATCAATATATCCACCTTCAATTGCAATATTAACATTAGTTTCCATGCTTCTTCCAAATAAAACAACTTTACGGTTATTCTTTTTACTAGTTTCAATAATATGTTTTAATCTATAAATGTTAGATGCAAATGTTGCAATTATTAATCTTCCTGTATGTCTTGCAAAAATATCTCCTAATGCGGTATCAACTTTAAATTCACTTTTTGAAAATCCTTCAACCATAGCATTCGTACTATCACTCATTAATAATTTAACACCTTTTTTACCAATTTCAGCCATTTTGTGAATGTTTGACATTGGCCCAATAGGGGTTAAGTCAAACTTAAAGTCACCAGTGCTTACTATAACTCCATTTGGAGTAGTTTTCTTAACCATAAGAACCTCATTTGTCATGTTCTCACATCTTATTGCTTCCT
>OHJU01000103.1_pt1 | contig 45894 bp, 71 predicted proteins | sample 1568711 | NCBI WGS metagenome assembly OHJU01 (sample SAMEA3879574, study PRJEB24766) | human gut metagenome | biome: human-associated habitat; feature: feces | place: USA | collected 1985/1987 | reverse complement strand
TTTAAAAAGTTGCATTTTTTTTTACAAAATTGTATAATATATTATACATAAGGCTAACTTGTGAAGGATAAAGGCTGGGTTCCCGAATGGGAGTAGATATATTTCAAAAATATATTTAGAATCCTTTGCCCCTGGGGTTAGCTTTTTTTATTTAATTTATTTTTTAAATTGTTTATGATATTATCTGGATCTTTTTTTATTTCTTCAACAATAAAATCAATAGTTTGAATAGAATAACTATATTTAGGTGCTTCACCTATTGTGTTGATATAACAAAATTTTGGATTATTTTTTATATCATAATAATTGGCAAATAGTTGAAAATGATATCGATTAAATGTTAAATTTATTTCAGCTTTTTTCTTTAATTCTTCATCTCTTCTTTTATAATTTTCTTCGATTCTATTCCATTCTTCGGGACTGACATCATCTTTATAAACCCATTTAGCATATGATATATTATAGGAAAGTATAGTTATAATAATTAATAGAAATGTAAGTATAGATTTTTTCATTTATTTCTCCTTTTTTTATTCAAATATTTTACTTATTCGTGCTTCTACAACTTTACCTATTATTTTAAAGTTATCATTTTTACTTAATTTTCTAGGCGGATAATAGGAATTAAAAGCAACCAATTCAATATAATTATCATATTTTATAACTTTTTTAACTGTACCTTCTTCACCATCTACAAGAACTATAGCAATTTGACCACTTTCAACATCAGATTGACGATGTACAATTATAATGTCATCTTCATACATAACTGGTTGCATACTATCTCCTACTATTTTTAATGCAAAGTAATTTTCTGGGTCAGCTAATTTTTTATCAATAGTCACATATCCAATAATATTTTCTGATGCAAGATAATCATATCCAGCTTTTACTGCACCTAATAAAGGAAAAGCTTGTTTGTTATTATAATTTTCATATTTTTGATCAGTAAAACCAGCCAGCCAAGCAGGAGAAACATTAAAGAAATTAGCTAATTTGACTATAGTACTTCTTTTGACTCCTTTAATTTCTCCTGAAGCGTATCTAGAAATAGTAGCATTAGTTTTTCCAACATTTTCTTCAATTTTATCTAATGTATAATTACTATTATTTATTAACTCGCTTAATCTTTTAGCGAAAAGTTCATCCATTGTCATCAAACTCCTTTACATGGATTTTACTATATTTTTTCGCATTACGCAATATTTTTGCAAAAAATAATAAAAAAATTTCGTAAAAAGTATTGACAAAAAAATGAAGATACTGTATATTACGTATAACGTAATTACGCGACACGTAAAATAAAGAGAGGTGAAAAAATTGGAAGAAGCAGTTAAATATACTTTAAGTAGACTTGAAGGCTTTTTAAAGTTTAAAAATATTACTAAGCCAGAATTAGCTAAAAGATGGAGAAAAACAGAAGCATATGTATATAGAAGATTTAATGGCGATGTAGAATTAAGCCTTACTGACATTTTAGAATTAACAAAAATATTAGAAATTCCAAAAGACGAAGCAAAAGATATTTTTTTTGGATACGAATTACGTAATACGTAAAAAGAGGTGAGAAGATGGAAGAAAGAAAAACTGAGGAAAAGATGGCTATAGATAATAATGAGACTTTAATTAGTATTTTAGTTGCAATAGCAATTGGAACTTTCGGAGGAATAGTTAATGCACTTATATCTTTATTATTTCATTAATATTTCAAGCGATAAATTTGCTAAAAAAGAAAAAGCGGTAGCAATTGCAGTTGTAATAACAGTAGGCTTTAAATGTATTTGATTTCGTTGAGTGTAAAAATCTATTCCTGAGCTAGTTAATCTAATTTTTTGTGGAAATTGAGAATTAGTATCAGAATATTCAATTAAATGTCTAAACTTTAAATTAGATAATGCACTCATAAATGCAGTATTAGAACTAATATATTTAGCAACACTTTTTGTTGATTTTAACTGATAATCTTCAATGCCAGTATGTTCAGGTCCTATATTAGCTTTATATAAAGTCTTAATAATTGATTTTTCTAATTTTTTTACATAATGAGTGTTATTAAAATTAGTTAGTTTATTTTGTAGCTTAATTGATAACAAAACGATTCACCTCCAATTGAGGTAATTATAATACAAATTTTGACAGAAAGGAAGTGATAAGAAAATGCAAGAAAAGAAGTCAATTCTTAATTATGAAAATTTACCAGAAACAATAACACCTTATGATTATGCAGATTGGAGAGGAATAGGAGAGAATAAAGCGAGGGAGATATTTAATAGACCTGATTTTCCTAGAATTAAAGGAACAGGAGTAAAGCAGTTAGCAGATAAAAGAGCAGTTTTACTTTATGATTTAGGATTAAATGAAAAAGATAAGCAAGAAATACTACAAGAAATGGCAAGGCAAATTATATAGAAAGGGGTGATAGTAAATGAGTGAACAAATGAAAAAGTATTGCATAGCAGGTAGAATTGTATACTTCATAAAAGATTATGTATTACCTTTAACAGCAATTTATGGAACAGTGTTAGTATGTTTAGCACATATATTTTTAAAGTAAGAGAGGAGTGAGAAAAAATGGAATATTTTATATTACTTGCACTAATAGGTATATTAATAGCTTACATAGTTATAAGAGAAACAATAGTACAAGCACAAATAAAAGAATTAGAAGAAAAGAGTAATAATGCAGAATTAAGAGCTGTAATACATTTTCAAAAAATAAATACAGTTGAGAACTTAATAAAAGAAGAACAAAAGAAACCGATTTATAACAGAAACAATTTTACATTAGTAAGCAAAATAAAAGAAGTAATTTCCAACGCCAATTAGATAATTACTTCCTAAAATAAAAAAATTTCATAAATGAACCTAAAACTATTTTAGCATAGTTTGAGTAGAAAATCAAGGGAGGATATCCATATGAATAATGACTTAGATACTCGTTATAGTGAATTAGAAGAAGCGATATCAACATTGAACATTGCAATAAATGAAGTAACTGATAATTGCGTAAAAGAAATATTAATATCCTGTAAAGAAAACTTAGAAAATGAATTTAATGAAATAAAAGATAGAGTTGAGGCAATATGGGAGAATGAAAAAAGAGAGTTAAAAAACGAATATTGGAGGAGTGTAGTGTGATGACTGAAAATTTAATAGTAATTAAACAATTACCACAGATAGAAGAACATTTAAAGGATTTATCATCCGAAATAGATGTAAAGGTAAACAATGCAAAGAAATTAGTATGTACAGAGGAAACTGTAAAAACAGTAAAGCAAGTAAGAGCAGATTTAACTAAAGATTTTAAAAATTTAGAAGAACAGAGGAAAACGGTAAAAGAACAAATTTTAGCACCATATATGCAATTTGAAGAAGTTTATAAAACATATGTATCTAATAAATATAAAGAAGCTGACATAGATTTAAAACAAAAGATAGATAGCACAGAAAATGAATTAAAAAAACAAAAAGAACAAGAAATTAAAGATTATTTTGAAGAATATAAAACAGCAAACAATATTGATTTTATAAATTACGAACAAGCAAATATAAATGTCACATTAACAGCTAGTAAAAAGAGTTTAAAAGAACAGGCAAAAAAATTTATAGATGAAATAGTAGATGATTTAAAACTTATTGAAACACAAGAAGGTAAAGAAGAGATTTTAGTTGAATATAAACAAAATCTAAATGTAAGTAAATCAATTCAAGAAGTTGCAAATAGACACAAGCTATTAGAAGAAGAGAAAAAAAGACAAGAAGAATTAAAAAACAAACAATTAGAAGAAGCTCAAAGACAGGCTGATATGTCAATAAAAAAACAAGAAGTAGCAACAAAAAATGCTTTAGATAATTTTGTTATAGAGGCACCAAAAGTAATAGAACAAGAAGAAATTTTAACACTTAAATTTAAAGTAAGAGGAACAAGAAGTAAATTAAGAGAGTTAAAGAGATTTTTAGAAGATGGAGGATATGATTATGAGTAATTTAGTAAAAGCAACTAATAGACCAAAATTCAGTGTGGCAATACAAAGTGATATGTATAAAAATTTAATAAATCAAACTTTAGGGGATAAAGATAGAGCAACAAGATTTATAGCCAGTATAAGTACTGCAGTAGCAACAAATCAAGCGTTACAAGAATGTGATGCAGGGACGATATTAAGTGGAGCATTATTAGGAGAAAGTCTTAATTTAAGTCCTAGTCCACAATTAGGTCAATATTATTTAGTACCATTTAATGACAGCAAAAAGGGTTATAAGGTAGCACAATTTCAATTAGGTTATAAAGGTTATATTCAATTAGCAATCAGAAGCGGACAATATAAAAAATTAAATGTATTAGCAATTAAAAAAGGAGAATTAATTAAATACGATCCATTAAATGAAGAAATAGAAGTAAGCCTTATAGAAGATGAAGAAGAAAGAGAAACTGCAGAAACAATAGGATATTATGCAATGTTTGAATATACAAATGGATTTAGAAAGTCTTTATATTGGTCAAAATCAAAAATGGAAAAGCACGCATTAAAATATTCAAAAGGTTATACAGCACATAAAGGATATACATTCTGGGAAAAGGACTTTGACGGAATGGCTTATAAAACAATGCTAAGACAATTAATTTCTAAATGGGGAATTATGAGTATTGATATGCAACAAGCTGTAGAAAAAGATATGACAGCAATTAATACCGATGGTACATACGAATACGTAGATAATGAAGAAGATACAATCATTGAACAAGAAGAATCAAAAGACGAAGTAGTAGAAGTTCAAAATGAAACTACTGAAAAAGAGGTATCTATGAATGAATTATAAGATTATATCCAGTTGTAGTACAGGAAATGCAGTAATAATTAAAGACATAATATTGCTTGATTGTGGAGTTACATTTAAAAAATTAGAAAAATATTATAAGAAATTAAAAATTGTGTTATTGACACATATTCACACAGACCACTTCAAAAAAGCAACTATTAGAAGATTAGCACAAGAAAGGCCAACTCTAAGGTTTGCTTGTTGCGAGTGGCTATTAGAATCATTACTAGAATGTGGTGTTAATAGAAAGAATATAGATGTTTTAGAAATTGGAATTAAATATGATTATAAGCTATTTAAATTAATACCAATAAAACTATATCATGATGTGCCACAATGTGGTTACAGAATATTATTTGATAATTATAAAGTTATATACGCAACAGATACTAAAACTTTGGAAGGAATAACATCTAAAAACTATGATCTATATTTGATTGAAGGCAATTATGAAAATGAAGAACTAGAAGAGAGAATAAAAGAAAAACAACAAGCACAAAAGTATTGTTATGAATATAGAGTAAAAGACACCCATTTAAGCAAAGGACAAGCAGTAGATTTTTTATTACAAAATATGGGAGATAATTCAGAATATGTATTTATGCATGAACATATAGAGAGGTAAAAGATGGAATTTGAAAAATTATATATGTTTAATCCTTTTACAATTCAAAATGCAAATAGCCAACAAATCGCTGATACATATAGTAAATTACAAAATGAGCTAGTAGAAAATGCAGATACAGGTTTTTTAATATCTAAAAATATAGAGATATATGCAAATATGAACTATTTAATAGGAGAAATGATAGCAAGAATACAACAAGAATATGACACACTAAAAACAGATATTTCTATACAAGAAAATAAACAAGTATATATGCAAAGGAAACAATGGCAAGAAACACAAAAAGAAAAGCCACCGGCAATGAGTTATTTTGAAGCAATGGCAAAAGAATTTGTAAAAGAAGATAGTAAAAAATTAGCAGAATTGGGGGCTAGATTATTTAGATTTAAAAAAGCCTATGAAAGTATAGACAGTAAACAGAATGCTTTAAAAAAGAAAATAGAAGCTATTAGATATGAAATATAAATAAATGTGGCACTAATTAGTGACGAAAAATAGGAGAAAAGGTACTCTTTTGATTAGTGCCACGAAGGGTCCCTCACAAAGGAGCGAAGATGAAAGAAGAATTTTGTATTATGCCTGAAAGTCCATACTATTCGACCAAAAGGTATTATGGAAGTGAAAGACACGAAGTATTTGAAGGTAGAACAGGCAATAGAGAAAAGTCAATTAGAGATGGGTTAGTTATATTTATAACACCTATAGAGCATAGAATTGGTAATAGTTCAGTACATTTAGATCCAAAAAATCCTAAATGGATAAAAGTAAAACAAATAGCACAAAAAACGTGGATGGAATATTACCATAAAACAAAAGAAGATTTTATAAAAGAATATGGAAAAAGTTATTTGTAGGAGGAAATTAAAATGAATTTAAAAAATTTATTAATACCAAAATATGATGTGCATCTTGTGATGAATGAAGGAGAATTAAAAACAAAAATAGAAGGAAATATGCCTAGTGTATTAACTGCATTATCTCATTTTATTGAAAGTTTAAAAGAATCTGGAATAGAAGAAAAGCTTATAAGATATGCAGTAGAACAAGGTTTTAAAGAAAAGAAAGATATAGATATGAAAGAAATAGACAAGAAACTAGATGAATTGATAAATAAAATATTAAAAAAATAACAACTAGGGAGCAGACATAAACAACTGCTCCTTTAATACTACAAAAGGAGGAAGCAAATGAACAAGAATAGCTTTCTAATATACACTGATTATGAAGCACAATTTAATTTGTTAACAGATGAACAATTAGGACAGCTTATAAGAGCAATAATGAAGTACGAAAAGACTGGGGAGATTCCGCAACTAGATGGAATGCTAAAAATGGCTTTCTCTTTTATTAAAACACAATTAGATAGGGATAGAGGAAAATACGAAGAAAAGTGTGCAAAGAATAGAGAGAATGCTAAAAGAGGTGGCAGACCAAAAAAACAAATGGATAATAAAAAACCGAACGGTTTTAAAGAAAACCAAACGGATGCCAAAAAACCCGATAATGATAATGAAGATGATAATGATAATGAAGAAGATGATGATGATGACAACAATAATAATGATGTTGTAAGCGACAGTTGTGTTGACGGCTTACAAAAGGTTACAAAGTTTTATGAGCAAAATATTAATTTATTAACACCTTATACAGCTAAAATTTTGGAAGATTTTACTGAAGAATTAGGACAAGATTTAGTTATTTATGCAATGCAGATAGCTATAGAAAATAACAAAAAGACAATTAGCTATATTAAAGCGATATTAAATAACTGGTCTAAAGCAAATATCAAAACATTAGAAGAGGCAAAAAGAGAGAATAAAAAGAAAGTAAGTAATGACAAACAAATAGAGCAACGTAAATATACAGAAGATGAGTTTGAGAGTTTATATGCAAATAAGGAGTGATACCGAATGAGAATACAAATTAATTGTTCCGATAATGTATCAGAAAATAGCTTAAGGTATATATTTCATAATTTATCTAACTTAATTAAAGAATATAGAGAAAATAAGACTAACATAAAGTATTTAAAGTACGTAAATGGAAGACAAACATATTATAAAGAGATTCAAGGAAATACATTTGTTAAAACTAAGATTACAATGACATGTACAGGAAAAACAATGTATTTCAAGATTAAGGAGTGATAACAAATGAAAATAAGTAATATAACAAGGCAATTAAGCTTTGAAGATATAAAGCCTAAAAAGAAAATACGATATATGCAGATATTAGATAGATTAAGTACAGGAAATAAGACAGCAAAAGAGATAGCTGTAGAACTATTTGACTTAGGATTTATTCCTAGCACAGAAAGAAATTATACAGCACCACGTTTAACAGAATTAGAGAAAATGGGATATGTGGAAGAAACAGCAAAGAAAAATTGTGAATACACAGGTAAAGCAGTAACTGTTTATAAGATAACTCAGAAAGGATATGAAGCAATTAACTACAATCATATTCCAAGAATAGATTAGGAGGAAATGAAATGTATATGTCGGCAAATAACATAAAAATAACAAAAGTTAAGCCATGGGCAATATATTTTAATTATAAAAATAGGAAATTTTTAATTCACGAAAGTTCAGACTGTTGTGAATATTCTACGACTTTATATGAAAGGGTACTAAGAAACAATAAATATGAATTAAAATCAATAAAATCTTACTATGGAAGGATATTTACATTGAATTATTTAAACAATAAAACTGGAAGAACATACAATCAAATTAATAAAGAAAAATTTTTAACAAAATTAGTATTTTATGAAATGGTTACAAATAAAAAGATAGAGAAAAAAATTGAAAGAATAAAAAAGAAAATAGGAAAATACAAAAAAATTGAACATGAATATAACAGAAAAAGATTAGAGTTAGAATATCAAATTTTTAGATAAAGGAAGAACTAAATGAAACAAATAGATAAAAAATATATTTGCTATTACTGCCTAGGTTGTAATGCAGAAGAGTTAGACAACTTTATACCTAGGCAGAGATGCAAAGGTTTTATACCACGGATTTGAGAACTGGGAAAAGATGTGGAGAGAGGAGCTAAAGAAAAGTGGCAATAAATAGTAAGAAAAAAGGTAAAAAGGGAGAGCTATATGTAGTAAATGAATTTAAAAAATATGGCTATGAATGTAATAGAACAGCGCAATTTAAAGGAAATACAGGAAGAGCAGACGATATAGAAGGTATAGATTATATACATTGTGAAGTAAAATTTGTAGAAAAATTAAATTTAGAAGAAGCAATGAATCAAGCAATAAGAGATAGTTTGGCAAGTAATAGAACAGCCTTTCCAACAGTATTTCACAAGAAAAATTATAAGGGATTATTGGTAACAATGCGTTTTGATGATTGGATTCAGTTATACAACGAATATTATTCAAGTATGAAATTAAATGAAAGAGAGGAGATATAGATGTTAGTAGTTTTATTTATAATATTTTTAATAATTGGAATAGTTAGTTTTTTTATATATGCATGGGCAGAAGAAGAATGGCATGAAATTACATCTTTTATTTTTGGATCTGCTGCTGTTGTATCAATAATAGCAGAGCCATTGATAATAATAGCAATAATATGCAATATAGTGGGATTGTCAGATTTAAAGGTAGCAGATAAAAAAATAGCGATGTATGAAGAAGAGAATAAAAACATACAAACTCAAGTTGCAGAAATTGTAAAAAATTATCAAGACTATGAAAAGAATACATATACAGAAAGTTTAAAAAATATAGATTTATCTAATACAGATGTTGTTGTATTAGCACAATTATATCCAGACTTAAAATCAAATGAAATGATAAATAAGCAAATTGAAATATATCAAGAGAATAATAAAAAGATTAAAGAATTAAAAGAACAAAAGATAAATGATGAAATGTCTAAATGGTGGCTTTATTTTGGCGAAACAGAAGAGGTGAAAAAGAATGAGTAATATAGAAGAGGATATAAAGATATTAGAAAATCTAAAAAAATACTTAAATTTATTAATATATGAAGGAACACATAAAATTATTTACAATGACCTAGGATGGGATGAGAAAACTATTGATTGTATTAATGCAATAGACCACATATTAGCAGAAAGAGAAGAAGATAAAAAGAGAATAAAAGAGTTAGAAGTATTAGAAGATGATTTAAAAGATAAAAGAATAGCATATGTAGACACACCAGAATTTGAAGAAAAGTTTATAGCAAAACAAAAAGTAAAAGATAACTTTAATAAATTAATTACAAGAATAAAAGAGTTTAAAAATCCAGAAAGAAAAAAATATTTTAGTATAGAGCAAATTATATACTTACTTGAGCAATTTGAAAATAAGTTATTGGAGGATAAATAATATGGATTTAAAATGTAATAAATGTGGAGCAAGTAAAAGAAGTTTATTTGTAGAAATATAAGGAAACAGAAGAGGGTTATACTGTGGCGAATGTGGAAAGTGGCAGAAATGGATAACAAAGCAAGAACTACAAATAGCTAAATTTGAAGGAATAAAAATAATTAATAAGGAGGAGTAAATGGGAAATATAACTAAAGAAACAAAAGAAATATTAAAGAATTGTTGGGTTATGACAACTGACCATACTTTAGACGAAGAAAATATAAAATTAAAAGAAGCGATAACAGAAGTATTAAATGAATCTATGACATCAGAAGAGAGAAGTAGATGGGGATATGAATATTTTATAAAAAATAAACAATATAATGATGATTTAGAGCGTAATAAAAATTTATTAAAGGAATGGTCACACATATTAAAAGGAATGGGAAATAGAAATTATATTTATGCATATGCAATAGATAGAGTGTTGAGAGAATTAGAAGAAAGAGAGGAAAACTAATGAAGGAAGAAGAGTTTGAAGATATATTTGGTAATGTACCTTTTGAAAACATTAAAAAGATAAGAAAATATATAGAAGAAAAATATATTAGTAAAGATAAAATAAGAGAATTAATAAATGAAAGGCAATTTGAATTGCAACAAGAATATAAAGATTTTAAAGATGATATTAGATTAAATACATTACAAGAAATCTATTATTTAGGAGATGGAAGGAATGACAGAAGATAAAAAGATAGAACAGCTTATAGCAATGGGAGTAAAGTCACTAACTATAAGCAAAGAAAAGTACAACAGATTAAAGCAGGAAACAAAGAACTTAATTAAATTGAATGATGTTAAAGTAAATTTTGAGGAGGAAAAATAAAGTGATTAAAAAAATATTAATAACGATAGTAGTGTTAATTTTAATAGTAGTAATAGGATTTATATGTAAAGATATTGTTGAAACTAATACATATGCAGATGATGATAGATTTATAAAAATTAGTGACCAACTAATTGGAGGATACTATTTAAATATAGTCTACGACAAAGAAACAAAAGTAGAGTACTCTTTTTATGGAAAAGGTGGACTACAAGTATTAATTGATGCAGAAGGAAATCCATTATTATACAAAGAAGGTGAGTAGATGACTAAAGAGCAAGAAGAAGCTATAAGTAGATTAAGAAAAATAACAAATAGACAAATATTATATGGAAACAAATATGGAATAGTAATAGAAGAATTTAAAAAATTACAAGAAGATATAGAAACAGTCCTAAATCTGCTAAAACAAAAAGATGCAGAGATAGAGAAGAAAGACAAGATGATAGATTTAATTATTGATTTTTTCTACAAATTAACACAAGAAAGCCCTGGAACAACAATACACTATTTGGAAAAGAACGGATTCGATACTAGTAAGTGTAATAATTGTAGTCCAGGTAATGATTGTAGAAAATGTTTTAAACAATATTTTGAAAGGAAAGCGAAAGATGGAAGATTATAAATTTTATAATATGGTACAAATATTAGATTTTTTAGGAATTAAATATAATTTTGAAAACAACGAAGGAAAACAATATCCTTTTAAGGACAAGCCTAGCGATATAATTTTCAATTATGGCTATATAACAATACCAAGAGAAGGCATAGAAAAGATAATACAAAATAAAATATCTGATAAAGACTATAACGGTATCATAGAAGAAATAAAAATGTTAGTACATATACCATTTTATTGCAAAAGAACAAAAAATACAGGAACTATTATTGTAAATGTAACTGTAGGATTTAGATATGATAAGGAATATAAATATGGAGATGTAAAAAAATCATTACCAGAATTATGTTATGCAATAGAGAAATATGGTAGAAAAATAAATGATTTTTATATAATTGAAGATGAATTTAATTATTTTATGAGCAATTTCGTAATGGATACGCAATGGGGAATTGGTGCTATGCAAGTAGTAACAAGTCCACAAATAAAAATTGATGATAATTTCAAAGAAATAAGAGATGACGAAATGTTTTAGTTAGGAGGTAACAATGGAGATTAAAGTAGGGGAATATGTTAGATTAGCAAGATGTCAAGGCATAAATAAAATTATAGATATAGATGAAGACGGATTTTTAATATTAGATGATAATATAGTAGATGAATATGGGGATGAATGTTGTCAAATTTCTCCACAAGATGCAGATGAAGAAATATTAAAACATAGCTTTAATATAAAAGAATTAATAGAAAATAAAGATATATTAAAAGTTAAAACTAAAGAAAACGCAATACTTATGATAGGATTTGATGAAAAAACAATAGATATAAAATATAAAGAGATTATTGAAGAAATAGAAAACGGAGAATATGAACTATTGGAAATACTAACACATGAGCAGTATGAAAGAAATTGTTATAGATTGGAGGAAAAGTAATATGCCAAATCATGTAGAAAACATATTAAAAATAAAAGGTACTAAGGAAGAAATAAAAGAAGTAAAAGATTTTTTAAAAGGGAAATATAATGATGAAACAGAAAGGAATATAGATTTTAACAATATAACACCTATGCCTAAATGGGTATACCGTGGAGATTTAAGTAGTCGAGAAATGGAGAAATACGGAAAAAAAAATTGTTGGTATGGATGGAGCCATAAAAATTGGGGAACCAAATGGAATGCATATGAAAGCGAATACAAAGATACAGAAAACACGATAAGATTTAGGACAGCATGGAATAATGTATTTGATGAATTAATGCGTAAATTAGGTTTTATATTTCCAAACGTAGAATTTGAATATTCTTGGTCTGATGAGAATTTTGGATACAATGTTGGAAGAATAAGATTTAAGGATACAGAGATATTAGATGATTATATACCAAAAGGTGGAACAGAAGAGGCATACAAATTAACAGAAGAGATATGGGAAGACATAAATATAAAAGAATATCTTAAAGAAATTGAAGAAGAGGAGGAATAATAAATGAGAAAGACATATAAGGGATATGAACTAGTACAAGCTATATCCGAAGGTAAAATTAATGAAGGAACAAAATTTAAAATGACAAAGGAAAGTACATTGGTAGACGAAAAAGTTATGTATAATGGAACTGACTTAATATATATAAATTCTGGCAAGAGCATATTTAATGATTATTTCTTTACAACAATATTACATCTTACTTTTACATTATTAGCAGAAGAGAAGAAAAAAGAAATCTTAAACGATGAAGAAAAACAATATTTAAGTAATTTTATTAGACCTTTTCGAAATAATGTTGAATGGATGGAAAAAGTAAAAAGATATGATCCAGATAGAGAATACATACAGATACTAATTAATACAGATGAAGAAATAAATCTTCCTAGTTTTGAAGCAGGAGAGATGTATAAAGGAATGGAAGCTAACAAGAGATATGAAATAGAAGAATTGGGTATATAAAAGATTTATGATAATAAAAATGAGAGTTGAGAATGTTTTATATAAAAAATAGGAGGAACAAATGACTAAAGAGTTACTAGAACAAGCAGATAGCTTAATAGAAGAAATTAAAGATATAGAAAGAAGATTAAAGAATATAGAAAAAAGAGAAAAAACAATATTAGGCGATTCTGTAACAGGAAGTGAAAAAGAATACCCTTATATAAAAAGGAATTTTAGAGTTAACGGGGTATCTAATAAGTTATTTAGTAGCAAGGCAAAAAGACAATATAAGAAAATGTTAAAAAGTAAAAAATATAAATATGAAAAAATGGTAAAGCAAATCGAATATGAGTTAAATTACATAGATAATTCAGAGATAAGAAGAATTATTAGATATAGATATTATGATAAGCTTAGTTGGATACAAATACAAATAGAAATGAAATATAATAGTGAAGATACGGCAAGAAAACAATTAGAAAGATTTTTAGAAAAAAATTAAAGTTGTCCGTTTTGTCCGGTAAAAAGGTAGTAAAATGGTATCAGTAAAAAAGGTAGTGCTAAGAAATTGGCAAGCCCAAGCTACCGTTTAGGCGAGTAAATTATCCTCTAATGTTAAGAGTAAGTGTTTTGAATACTTACTCTTTTATATTGCGCATTTAGAGAAACGGATATCTCATTAGTCTCATAAGCTAAAGATACTGGGTTCAACTCCCAGATGCGCAACCAAAAAACATATACAAGGAGTAAATATGAATTTATTAGATACCTATAAAAAAGAAATATGTAGTAGATGTAAAAACAAGAAGACAAAATTATGTGAAATCAGACAATGTGTAGATGGAACATATAGGTGTATTTACTATGAAAGAGAAGGAAAAGAAAATGACAAAAGGAAGTTTTAAATTTAAGATTAATAATAAAAATTGGGAGATAAAAGAAATTCCACAAGATGAAATGAGAGAAGAGATAAAGAAACGCAATGATAGATTTGACGAGTATGGAAAGTATTATGGATTAACATATCCAGATACGCAAACAATATTTTTAGACAAAGATTTATGTGAGGATAGGAAAAGAACAACCTTACTACACGAATTGGGACATTGTTATATTAATACATATATAACTCATTTAGATCAAAATTATAATGAAGAAGATGTAGTAGATATAGTGGCAAATTCACACGATATTTTAAAAGATATAGTGGATAAATTTTTTAAAAAGGAGAAATAAAAATGGATTTTGGAGATGCAATTAAATTATTGAAGCAAGGTAAAAAATTACAAAGAGAAGGTTGGAATGGTAAGAAACAATATATAGAACTAGCAACTAATATAAGTTATATAACTGCAAAAGAAGAAATTGTAAATGTAAATCATGATGCAATAGGAAATAAGGCGATTGCATTTGTAGGAACATCAGGAGTTCAATTGGGGTGGTTAGCTTCACAAGCAGATATGCTAGCAGAAGATTGGAGGATTGCAGAATAATGACTAACGAAGAATTTATAGCTAAATGTAAAGAATTAGTAAAGGAATATGCAATAGATCATCTAGATAAAACGGATTCAATTCCTAATTTCACGGTGTATATTCCATGGAGTTGCAAAACATTACAAAACAGTAAAGCTTTATTAAGTACAGATTTAAAAGATGGAATGTATTATGAATGTACTATGAACGGAGACAAGAAAGAAATATATTTTGATGCATATAAAAAGTTTGAAAATAGATGCATAAAGATAGAAGAATAATGAAAGGAGCAATTTTATATGACAGATGCACAAAAAAGATTTTGTGATGAATACTTAATAGATTTAAATGCAACAAGAGCATATAAGGTTGCATATCCAAATTGTAAAAGATATGAAACGGCAAGAGCAAATAGTAGTAGACTGCTAACAAATGATAACGTTCAAAAATATATTGCAGTAAAACAAGAAGAAATAGAAAAAAGAACAGAAATATCTCAAAATAAAGTAATAAAAGAATTAGCTAATATTGCTTTTTCTAATGGAACAGATTTTGCACAAATAGTTGAAAGAGAATATGAAGAAAAGATATATGATGATGAAGGAAACTGTATAGGAACTAAACCTAAAAAATATAAATGTTTAGAATTAACAGCTACAGATAATTTGACAGAAGAACAGAAATCTGCAGTTGCTGGAATAAAGCAAACAACAAATGGAATAGAAATAAAGACAAATGATAAAGTAAAAGCATTAGAATTATTAGGAAAACATTTAGGTATGTTTAAAGAAACAAATATCAATATTAATACAAATTATGAAGAGTATTTAAAGCGAGTTGAGGGAGATGAGTATTAATACAAAAGCCTATATAGAAAACTATATAAAGATTAGAGATAAGAAAAACAATATAGTATCACTTGTATTAAATGAACCACAACTTAAATATTACAATGTTATAAAAGAAATGTATCGAAAAAGAAAGCCTATTAGAATAATAATATTAAAAGCAAGACAAATGGGATTTAGTACAGAAACAGAAGCAATAATATTTAAGAATGTAGTCACTCATCACAACTATAATGCAGGTATAGTAGCACATAAAGAAGATTCTACAACAAACTTATTCAATATGAGTAAAAGAATGTTAGAATATTTACCAGAAGATATTAGACCAGAGCAAAAGAAATCTAATGCAAAGGAACTCGTATTTAATAATGACCAAGGGACAGGCCTAGACAGTAGAATAAAATGTATGACAGCTGGAGGAAAAGGAATAGGACGTTCTGATACGTTTACAGCATTACACTTATCTGAATTAGCATTCTGGGAAGGCGATAAGAAGGCCACAATGACAGGTTTATTACAAGCCGTTCCTAATACTCCAGATAGTATGATAATAATAGAAAGTACAGCAAATGGATATGAATATTTTAAAGAAATGTGGGATAGAGCAGTTGCAGGCAAAAGCGACTTCTATCCTCTTTTTATTGGTTGGAATGAACTAAAAGAATACTGTATGCCTTATACAGGATTTGATTTAACCCAAGAAGAAAGAGAACTTAAAGAACAATATAATTTAACACTAGAGCAATTAACTTGGAGAAGATGGTGTATACAAAATAACTGTTCTGGTGATATTAATCAATTTAAACAAGAATATCCAATATGTCCAGAAGAAGCATTTTTAAGTACAGGTAATTGCTATTTTAATAAAGAAAATATAATAAACAGAATAAACACAGCTCCAGAACCATTAGTAAGAGGTAAATTTACTTGTTACTATGATGGAATAAGGATAAGAAATCAAAAGTTTTTAGAACAAGAAGAGGGTAATATCAAGATATATGAATATCCAGAAAAAAGAGTACCTTATGTTCTAGGAGGAGATACAGCAGGGGAAGGTTCAGATTACTTTACAGCACATGTAATTAATAATATTACAGGTAAGCAGGTAGCAGTATTAAAACAACAATATAATGAAATAGAATATGTTAAACAGGTATATTGCTTAGGAATGTTTTACAACTGTGCATTAGTAGGACTAGAAAATAATTTTTCCACATATCCTACACAAAAGTTGATGGAGCTTAATTATCCAAATCAATATGTTAGAAAGAAAGAAGACCAATACAATAATAAATATGAAAAGAGTTATGGATTTAAAACAACAAGCATTACAAGACCATATATTTTAGGTTTATTACAGGAGATAATACATAACAATACAGATGTAATACAAGATAAGGAAACGTTAAGAGAGATGCTTACATTTATAGTTAATGATAAAGGTAGAGCAGAGGCAGAAGAGGGATATCATGATGATTTAGTTATGGCCTTAGCTATATCTTATTATATAAGAGGACAACAAAACTATAAGAAAGCAGAAAGAGAATCAAAGTATAGAGATATACAAGAAGAAATAGATAAGATATTTGGTGAAGATATAAACAATATAGAAGAGGACTATGGAGATGACGTAGTTCCTTTTTAGTTTGGAGGAAAGTATGGAACTTATATATACAATTATAGCAATATTATGTTTATGTTTAGGATTTTATGTAGGGTATAAATTGGGTAAAGATAGGGAGTTGCCAAAAGTACCAAAAGAAGTAACACATCCTATAAAAACTATTAAAGACAATATTGAGAATAATAAAGCTGAAAGAGAGCAAGATGAAAGATTGCAAGAATTGCAAGATGATTTAGCAGAGTTAGATGCATATGATGGTGGCTTAGGAATACCAGAAAGGAGATAGCAGATGAAGAAGCGTGAAGAGACAAGTATAACTACGGTATGGCAAGAGTATGAGCGTGGTAAAGATTATAATTATCAACAACAATTATATGAAAAGAGTAAAAGAAATTATAATTTTTATTTTGGAAAACAATGGGAAGGTGCTAAACTTTCTGGAATACAGCCAATAACATTAAACATAATTAAATCTATTTGTAAATACAAAGTGGGAGTAGTAAAGACTAATACATATCAAATATATTTCAACTCAGATACATACAAAAATCAAGAAGAAAGAGAAAATTTAAAAGACATATGTGATATGCTTAATAGATATGCTAATAGAATTTGGGAGAAAACTAAAGTAAATAAGTTAATAAGAAGTTGTATAAATGATGCCTGTATAGATAGTGAAGGTATCATTTATTTTTATGCTGATCCAGATGAAAATAGCAACTCTATATATTGTGAACAAGTAAACAAAACAAATATTTATTATGGTAATGAAAATGAAGATGATATACAAAAACAACCATATATAATTATATCTTTTAGACGTACTGTAGAAGAAGTAAAAGAAGAGGCAAGGAAAAATAAAATAAGTGAAAAGGAAATAGAATTGATAACAGAAGATCAGGACATTGAAGAACAAGCGGGAAGAGATTTAAGAACAACAGAAATAGTACCAATGTGTCTAGAGCTATTAAAATTATATAGAGGTAAAGATGGTAAGATATGGGCGAAGAAATGTACTAAATTAGCAACAGTAATGGAAGATAGTTGTTTAGAAATAGATAGATATCCAGTAGCTCACATTTTATGGGAAAGAGTAAAGGGAAGTGCCAGAGGACAAGGAGAGGTAGAAACATTAATACCTAATCAAATTGAAATAAATAAAACAGCTACAAGAAGAGCTTTAGCAGTTAAGCTAGTAGCTTTTCCTAAGTTGGTTGCAAATACTAAATATATATCTAATACAAAAGCTTTAAGTAAAATTGGTACAACTATAGAAGTAAATGAGCTAAATGCAGATGATGTAAATAAAGTAGTTAATTATTTAAAACCGGCAAGTATTAGTTCTGATGCATATCAATTACAAAAAGAACTACAAGAAGAAACACAGAATTTAGCAGGTGCAAGTGATACAGTTACAGGCAATGTAGACCCTACTCAAGCAAGTGGTAAATCTATATTAGCTGTACAACAAGCATCACAACAACCTATAAATGAACAAGTAGAAGCATATAAGGACTTTATAGAAGATATAGCGCTTATATGGTATGCAATGCTTAAAGCTAATAGTGTTAAAGGGATAGAGTTAGTAAAAGAAACAAAGGATTATACTTCAAATACAACATTAGAAGAAACATACAAAATGAGCTATAAAGAACTCAATGAATATGATTTAGATATAAAGATAGAAACAACTCCAAAATCTCCATTTGATAAGTATGCAATGGAAATGTCTTTAGAGAATTTATTAAATGCAGGGCAAATAAATTTTGAAGAATATGTAAATGCATTGCCTCAAGATTCAGCAATGCCAAAAGCAGAATTAAAGCAAATACTTAAAGAGAGAGAAGAAAAAGAAAAAATATTTAATGAAATAGAAAAAGCAGGAAATGTATTAAATAGTGCTATGCAACAGGTAATGCAACAACAAGAAATGAACAATGTAGAACAAACAGGAGTTACACCAGAAGAAGCAAACATAGTAAACAATACTCAACAAGAACAAATACCAATAAATCAATAGGCAGTCAAAAGGCTGTCTATTTTTTATGCAAGTTTAGTTTAACGGAAGAACGACAGTCTCCAAAACTGTTAGATAGTGGTTCGAATCCATTAACTTGTGCCATAGTCGACGGACTTAAAACGGGAGGCACTTATGCCGGTGAAAATCAAAAATATAAAAATAATAGTCGACGGACTTTAAATGGGAGGTACATATGCCAGGAGAAAACGAAGATATGAATTTAGAGGAAGAAGTATTAGTAAATCATGAAGACACATCAAATAAAGATGTTAAAAATGACGACAATGTACAAGAGCCTAAACAAGAAGAAAAGACTTATACACAAGACGATATTGATAAGATTGTAAGTCAAACAAAAGCAAAGATTGAAAGAAAATATCGCAAAGAAGAAGCGAACAAATTAAGTAAATCAAAGCAATTAGAAGAAACTATAAGAGCTGGACTTGGTTTAACAGATGAAGATGATGTTTTAAGCAAAGTAAAAGACTTTTATAGAGAACAAGGTATAGATATACCTGAATTTGATACGGGAAATAATCGAGATGCAGAAATCCTAGGTAAAGCAGATGCTAATGAGATTATTGAAACGTATGAGGATAAGGATATCGAAGCTAGAGCAAATGAATTAGCAATTAAACGAAAAAGAGGAAAGACTACCGCACGTGAAAATGCGGAGTTTTTTAGATTAGGGGAATATTTAACAGTCAAATTAGAAGAAAAAGAATTAAAAGAAAGCGGAGTAGATACAAGTATTTTACAGAATAAGGAGTTTAAAGCTTTTGCTAATAATTTTAAAACTGGGACAAAGATAAGTGATGTATACAAAATATGGAAGAAAATGAATGGAGAAGAGGATAAGACACCTGAAAAACCTGCTTCTACAGGAAGTTCACAATCTACTGTACCAGATAACAAAGAAAAGGAGTATTACACTCCGGAGGAAGTAGATAAATTATCTAGCAAAGACTTGGACAATCCTACTATTTGGAAACGTGTAAGAGAAAGTATGAAACGTTGGAAATAGGAAAGGAGAAAAAATAAAATGAGTTACGCAAATTTTAAACCAACTGTATGGTCAAAATACATACAAACAGAATTACCAAAATTCACAGTATTTAAACAAGACTGTGATTATGAATTTGAAGGAGAAGCAGGCGAAGGAAAAAGAGTAAAAATACAAAATTCTGGAAAGCCAACAATTAAAACATATATACCAGGAAAACCTATTGATGATCCAGAAACTATAGATGGTACATCAGCATACCTAGACATTGATCAATATGATTATTTTAACTACGGAATAGATGATATTGATAAAGCTCAATCTCAAGATGGTGTAATGGAAGCATTACAAATAGAAACAACAAGAGGTTTAGCTGAAAAAGAAGATAAGTTCTGTGCTACACAAATGGCAAAAAATGCAGGATATAAAACTGCTTCAACAAAAATAAGTGATGAAGCATCAGCTAAAAAGGCAGTTGACGATTTATTTGTTAAATTATGGAACAATGGAGTATCAACAAAAGATGATGTTACTATGTATTTAACACCATGGTTCTATATGCTATTCCAAAACAAATTAATTGAATTAAAAACTAATAATGATGATTTAATTGCAAAAGGTGTACTAGGATTATACAACAATGCAAAAATCAAAATGACAAACAATGCTTATAACGATGGAACAGATGATTATATTATCTTAAAAACATCTAAAGCATTTGCATATTGTAATGGTATTGACAAATTAAAGCCATATGAACCAGAAAAAGGTTTTGCAGAAGCTATAAAAGGTTTAAATACATATGGCGGAAAAATGATAAGACCAAAAGAATGTGCTGTATTAAAATGTCATGCTTAATAAATAATAGAAGGGAAGTGTTAAATAATGGCAATAGCTGAAATTACAAATGTTGAATTAGTTAGAAATGAAGCAAAAGAATTAACAACTGCAGTTGCAGTAGATGCATCTGCGGGAGCTAAAATTAATTTTGCTAATAAAAGTGATGGAAGAATACTATTATTATTAACAAATAGTAATGATTCAGGAGCTAAGAAAGCTACAATATTAAAGGGAAATTCTTTACAGGGAGTAGAAGATTTAGAAATTTCTATACCACAAAGTAAAACATATGCAATAGTTATTGAATCTGGTAAATTTATGAATGTTTCTGGAGATAATAAAGGATATGTAATCATAAAAGGGAAATCAACAGATATAAAAGTACAAGCTGTAGAATTACCTTAATTTTAGAGGGATATATTCCCTCTATTTTTATATCAAGTTAAAGGAATGGACAGTTCGACTCTGTCAAACTTGGGAGGAATTGTTATGACATATGGAGAATGTAAAAAACAAATATTAGCATTAATTGAAGAATATGCACCAAATACAGATAATTATACAGAAGATGAAGATATTGCAACTAGAATACCTTTTTTGGTTGATTTAGCATATCAAGAATTAGCACAGACTAAAAAGATAATATCTACTAAAATTTATACAGAGATATCAGATGAGAACAAAGAAGATAAATATACATCTTATACATTGCCAAGCGATTTATATCAGATAAGAAATGTATATTTGTTGGATGCTAATAATAAGAAAGGTAATTCAGATTATTATTTAATCGGCAAAAACAAAATATATATAAACGATAAGAATCCAGGCCAAACAGTAGTAGAGTATTATAAATATCCGACAACAATCAATGATAAGACAAAAGATAGTTTTTATTTAGAGATAGACCAAGATGCACAAAGTATACTACCTTATAAAGTAGCAAATGATTTATTAGTAACAGACCCAAGTGCAGACTATACAGCTTTTGCAACAGAATATCAAAGAAAGTTACAATTATTAGATACAAGAAGAAATATACCAACAGTTAATTTAAGAGAATATGAACCTGATGAGAACGAAGGAGAATTTGATATATAGGAGGAAGTAGTATGGCAACAGGAGTTAAACGAGTATATACAGATTTTAAAGGTGTTGATTTTTTAGAGGAACCTAGCTTAGTTAATATTACAAGAAGTCCTGATGCCTTGAACGTGTGGAAAAATTATGAGGACACACAAGGAACTTGTATTGAAACTAGACCAGGATACCGAAAATTAGCACAAATAGGGACAGGTTCTATATTAGGAGTATATGTATATAGTAATTCAATTGCTATAATACATTCTGGAATGCAGTTATATGAATGGAATAACTTCCCTAATGAGCCAGAAGAAGATAATATAAAAAAAATATATTCAGATATGAATAATAAAAAATCTTATTTTAATAAGGTTGCAGAAAAATTATATATAAATGATGGCAAAAATTATTTAGTATATGATGGTAGTACTTGTAAGAAAGTAATAGATGATGACCCATTTATTCCAACAACGACAATAAGTAGAACAGCAGGAAATATAGGTGGTGGAGAAACATTGCAAGATGTAAATGTACTAACACCAAAAAGAACTAATTCATTTCTTGGAGATGGAGAAAATAAAGTATTTTACCTAGATGCAACAGAAATAGACTCAGAACCAGTGACAGCACTAGTAAATGATATAGAAATGGAAGAAAATACAGATTTTGTAGTAGACAGAGTTGCAGGCAAAGTAACATTTAATGAAACTCCCTCAGAGCCAAATTTGAGTGGACAAGATAATGTATTTATTACATTTGCTAAAACAGTTGAAGGATATACTGATAGAATAAACAAATGTACTCAAGCATTATTATTTGATAATAGATTATTCTTTACAGGTAATCCTGATTATCCTAATGCAGTATTTCATTCTGAGCTAAATAACCCACAATATATATCAGATTTAAACTATTATGAAGATGGAGCAGGAGATTCGCAAATTACTGGTATGACAGTAGGTAATAATATTTTATGGGTATTTAAGAATTTAGACCAAAACAATGCAAATGTATTTTATCACGAGCCAACGTTAGATACAGAAGCAGGAAAGATATATCCAAGTAAACAAGGTAATGTAAGCATAGGTTGTTATGCTGTAAGTACAAACTTTCAAGATGATATTGTTTATCTAAGCAGATATGGACTTGAAGGAGTAAGCACAGAAAAGATAGATAGCAGACAAGTAGTAGCACATAGAAGCACAATGGTAGATGTAAAAATGACAAACGAAAATGGATATAGAGATGCTTGTATGACAGAATGGAAAGGATATTTACTAATACTTATTGATGGAAGAATATATTTGGCAGATAGCAGACAGAAATATGCAAGTTTGAATAGTTTTGAATATGAATGGTTTTATTGGGACATTAGTAATGCAAATCCTAATATATTAAAAGAATACAATGATAGATTATACATAGGAGCCAAAGATGGCTCTATTTTTATTGTCGAAGGAACCAATGATAATGGGGCAACAATACTTAGTTATTGGACAACTCCAATGGATAACTTTGGTTACGAAAATCAATTAAAGACTACGAATAAACGTGGTGGCATAGCTAAAATTAAAACTATTCAAAATGGAAGAATAAAGATAGCTAGAAGAACAGATAAATCAGAGGAATATAAATATACAACTGAGAAATCTGCAACAGGATTTAATTTCAATAATATAAATTTTGCTAACTTTAGTTTTGTAACAACAAATAAATCTTATATGTTATACAAGATTAAAGAAAAGAAAATAAGTGAGTTGTCATTAAAATTTTATAGTGATGAGAAGGATAAACCTTTTGGAATATATAGTGCTGTTATAGAAGCATTTGTAGGAGGATATATAAAGAAATGAGGTGTAATAGATGAGTTTACCAGAGTGTACAGTTCCAACTAATAATGTACAAAACTTAGCAGATTCTCCAACTCAGTCAGCTCAAGACTTAAAGAAAGTTTTTGATCAAGTTGGAGAAGATATAAAAGATTATATAAATGACGAATTAATACCAGCTATTAATAAAGATATTTCGGATTTACAATCTGCAACAAAAAAATTGATTTTAAAAACATATAAATACAATGCAACCACATTAGCAGAAATAACAGAAACAGAAGATTATACAATACCATCAACATATAACGTTAATACACATGGATTAGATGTTTATTTTGAAGGTAATTTATTAGCTTTAAATGAACATTATCAAGAAAGAGGTACAGGAACAAGCGATAAAATTAGGTTTAATTTTACAGTTCCCAAAGATAGTGTATTAACGTTTGTTATAAGAAAATAGACAGAAAGTAGGTGAAGAACTTGGCAAGTGGATATGAAGATTTAGATAGTTTAGTTAATCAGCAAAACAGTTTATTGCAACAGCAAGAACAAAAACAAAATGAAATAATTAATCAACAAACGCAAATGCAAGTTGATGAACTTAATAGAGAAAAAGAAAAACTAGACAAGGAAACAAGCAAAACAACCCAGGGGCTATATTCTAGTTATCAAAAGCAAGCAAATCAATATGGTGCAGGAATGGAGCAACTTGCAATGCAAGGTCTGGGTAATTCGGGATATGCAGAAACAACAAGAACATCTTTGTATAATGCATATCAAAAAAGTGTTACTGATACATTGAATAATGCCAATGATTTAAAAGCTGATTATGATTTTAAGATACAGCAAGCACGTCAAAATGGAAGTATTCAACAAGCACAGAGTGCATTAGAATTATATGCTCAAAAGGTGCAATTATTAACGCAGAATTATCAGTTAAGACAAGAAAGAGAGCAATACTTATATCAACAACAAAGAGACCAAATTTCAGACCAACAATGGCAAAAATCTTTTGATGAGCAAGTAAGACAAAATGAACTTGAAAATCAATACAGACAGCAACAATTTGAGTATCAAAAACAAAGAGATCAAGTAGCAGATTCACAATGGCAACAACAATTCAATCTTCAAAAAAAAAATCTAGCTAAAAGTTCTTCAAGTAAAAGAAGTTCAAAGGCTACAAGTGTAAATAAAAGCAATGGGTCAAATACAAGCAACAGACCATCAGCAGAAGAGGTAGTGAATAATATAAAATTTGTAAATAATCAAGGGCCAGGTTTAAGTGCATATGTTGTAGATGGATTGACTGGTAAGAAATATAACAAAGCCGAAGATATATTAAAAGCATACAATATTGGATATGAATAGGAGGTAACTATGGGCTGGGTATATTTGGACGAAATAGATGATGAAGAAAAAAGAAAAAAATTACAAGAGAAGTATGGTCAACATATAAAAGAAGTTGAAGACAATAGAAATTCATATCTACAACAAACAGGTCTAGATAAAATCTATAGTGGAGATTATAGTAATTCTAGTGATGGATTTAATACAGCAGGTAGAAATGACTTCTCTGTAAAACCTTCAATATGGGACCAAATAAAAACAACAGCTAGTAATATGCTAGGTAATACTGGATATGGACTTGCAAACGGATTAATAGGTTTTGCACAAAATGAAAAAAGAAATCAAACTGCTACAAAAGCTTTAAAATCTATGAATCAAGTTATAGGTATGACTAATCCTGGTGTTGATTTTTTAAATAAAATAGGAGGACTAGGACAATCAATAAAATCTACGCTTGATTATACATTAAAAGATAATGATACATATAAATCTTTAACAAAGACTTATGAGGATAATAAAAATAATATATTGAATAAAATAGATGAAAAATTACAAAAGCAAGAGAATATAAATAATGAAAATATACAAAAAAATATACAAGAAACTACAAATCCAATAGGACAGAAGTTAGTAGAGATATCTCCTTCGCTAGGCCAAATGCTTCCTTCTGCAATACCTGGAATAGGAACATTATATTCAGTTGGTTCTGCTACGGATAGTTATTACGATGAAGCAAAATCAAGAGGAATGGACGATAAACAGGCAAGTAACTATAGCCAACTTATGGGTATCGCCGAAGGTTTAACTGAACAAATTGGAGTTGGAAAGTTAGTTAAAGGTGGGAAAGGTATTGCAAAAGGAACTGTTAAAGAAGCTTTTAAAGACTTTGGAATAGGTATGGCAGATAACTTCATTCAAGAAACAGTAATTGAACCAATATCTGAAGGTGTTACCAAAGTAACAGCAGGCGATGAATATTTAAAAAATGATTATAGAACATCAGAAGGTTGGAAGAATTTAGGCAAAGATATGTTGCAATCTGGAGTCGATGGAGCAATAACAGCTGGAATAATGGGTGGAGTATCTGCTGGTTTAGGTAAATCAATTAATATTTATAATAAATTAAAGAACGGTCAACAGCCAACAGCAAATGAATATAAAGAAGCATTTAATGAACAAAGAGAAAAAGGCATTGATGTAGATGAAAATGTACAAAATGAATTTAAAAATAGAATAAATGAATCAATACAAGAAACTAAGTCAAAATATACGCAATCAACAGACCACAATAATATTAGTAATCAGACAAACACACAAAAAGGTATAGCTAATAGACTAAATGAAATTGTAAAAAATGATAAATATTTATCACAAGAAGATAAACAAGCAATGATTGATGCGACTAATAATTTAGCTTCTAAAAATCAACTAGACACTGACAATACATTAGATGCAATTAATCAGATAAAACAAATGTCACAATTGTCTCAAGAACAAAAAGACCAATTGGATGCAGGTAAAAAATATCTATCAGGAAGAAAAGAAATATATAATAAATATAGAAATGTAACTGATTACGATAATTCAATTGTACAACAAGCAAAAGATACTGTAGCACCAAACAAACAAGGCAAAAGAACAAAAGAACAATGGTTAGATGTAGCAAAATATATTGGTACTAATATAGCAGATAAACCTAATTCTGAGATACAAAAAATTGCCTATAAAAGTTGGCAAGAGGAAACACCTAATAATTCAGCTACCTTAAATAAACAAGGCCAAAAATATGTGAAATTCATGTCTGATGATTGGATAGATACTATATACGATGCAGTAGATAAACAAAGACAAAAAAGTGGATATGTAGCAAATAATGATACAGTAAAGGCATTAGATAATCTTTATAATGAGTATACAAACAATCAAGTGCTTCAAAATAATAATATTCAAAATAACATTGATACCTCGAAGATGAACTTAGTAGATAGTGCAAAAGCATATAATTTAAATGGGAATGATGAAACAATACAAAGTATAAATCAAAAACTAAATGACAGAGGGATATCAAGTAGATTTGATGGAAATCTATTTAAAGATGCTAATGGTGAGATTAGCAAAAATATAAATGCATTATGGAGAACAACTAAAGATGAAAATGGTAACACACATAGAGAAATAGTATTTAACCCATATATAGATGGAAACATAAACGAACAAAAAACAATGCAACAGGTTACTATTCACGAAATGTTACATGATATGGCTAGAGACGAGAAAGTTAAAGGAGAATTATTTAATTTAGTACTGGATAAAAATAAAACAAGAGATGGATATAGTGATGCTAGACGTAATCTAGAAGAAATGTATTCACAAGTATATGATAAAAATAGTGAAAATTTTAAAAATTTAGTAGATGAAGAAGAGGTTGCAGATACATTAGCACAAAAGTTAGGAGACCAAGACTTTATTAATTCTTTGAATAAAGAAAAACCAAATGTATTCAAGAGAATATATAACTGGGTAGTAGATAAATTAAACAAATTTACAGGAAGTAAAAATGAAAAAATATATTGGGAAGATGTAAAGAATAAATTTGAAAAAATTTATACAAAAAAAGAAAGTTCAGATTTCAATGAAGAAATCCAATATTCTAACATTGATGAACCTTCTTCTAATAATAGAAGACCAACATCAAATAACAATGTCAATACTACTAACAATAATTCTATGCAGAATAATGCAAATAATACTAGATGTTCTATTGCAGGTAAAAAAGGAATGAAGAATGCCATAAAGCAAAATGCAAGAAATATTCACCTAGAAGAAAATTATAATATGGCTGTAAATATGGCAAGAAAAGGATTAGATAACGAAACAATAAGACAGAAAACGAATTGGTTTCAAGACAAAAATGGTGTTTGGAAATTTGAATTTTCTGATAAAGATATGAAGATAAGAAGTAATATAAAAGCAAATTCTATTAATAGACTAGATGAAATATTAGAACATGATACATTATTTACAGTATATCCTGAATTAGAAAATTTAAAAGTAGTTTTTAAGGATACCAACAAAATAGATGGAAACTATAATAAAAATACTAAAAGTATTACTATGAGTAATGATTTAATTGGCCATAGGGCAAAAACTGGAATTGCAATAATACACGAAATACAACATGCAATACAAGATATTGAAGGATTCGAAACTGGAATAAGTTCAAAATTAAGCAAGGAAATGTATTATACTAATTTAGGAGAGATTGAAGCAGATAATACAGCTAGAAGATTTATAGATGAAAAATATAAACAAAAAGATATAAGCAATATTCCACCAGAAAGTTCTAAAGCAAATCCAAAACATAGAAAATATGACAATTATATGAAAAAAAGAGGAATAGTTGACAAAGCAAAAGATGCTGTGTTTAAATACTTAAATAAGATAGGTGATAATAGTGAAAGTATTAAAGAAAATTATTCAAACTTTGAAGAACAAGATAATGGATTGGTGGATGATGGAAGATTTGGATTACAGCGAGGAACTAGAGAAAATAGACAAACAGAATCAAGAAGAGGAGACAAAAAATTAACATCATTAAATGAATCAGGAGCATGGCAGTCATTCCTAGAAAATCAAATAGGCTCATCAGGTAAAGGTAAAACAGTTCAAGAATTAAGATTACCTACAAAGGACAATATTAATAATAAAAAAGTAGATGCCTATAATATTTTATATCAAGATAACAATCAAACAAGCAAAACAAATTTACCTATATCAGAAGGAGGAAAAACTAGAAAACATTATAAATCAATAATGCAAAGTTCAAATACTTCTCCAGAAGCAAAAGCTATAGCAAAAGAATTAATAGGTAGTGATACATATGTGCCAGATAGTAATGAAAAACAATTAGCAACAGCAGATAATAGAATAATTAACAATGGAGCAGATAATGAATCTGTAACATTAGCAACAAAGGTAAAGAATAATGATAAGATTACAGCAGATGATATTGCTGTAGGAGAAAGATTAATAGAATATTATTCAAAGACTGGAGAAAAAGAAAAGTTACAAGATGTAATACAAAATGTAGCATTAGCAGGAACACAAGCAGGACAAACAGTACAAGCAATGAGTTTAATAAATAGACAAACTCCACAAGGGCAAGCAGTATATTTATCAAAAGTTGTAGATAGAATGAATAAGCAGATAGAAAAAAGAACAAAAGGGAAAGGACAACAATTTGATTTGACTCCAGAAATGTTAGATAAAATTACTAATTCAAGTAAGGAAAATTTAGAGAAGAACATTGATGAAGTAGCAAGAGAATTAGCAAAGCAAGTACCAAAAACTACTATGGAAAAGATAGATAGTTGGAGGTACTTTTCTATGCTTGCAAATCCTAGAACACATATAAGAAATATAATAGGAAACTTTTCAATGGCAAATGTACAATCTATAAAAAATAAAATAGCAGGTGGGTTGGAAAGTATTGCACAGAGAACAGGTATGATAGATCAAAGAACAAAAACTTTAAAACCTGCTAGTAAAGAAGTTAAATCATTTGCCAAAAAAGATGTTGAAAATGTTTTAGATAGATTAAATAATGAAAGTAAATTTGATACAAAAAATTTAATACAGCAATACCAAAGAACTTTCAAAAGTAATATATTAGAAAATACACTAGGAAAGTTATATAATTTAAATAGTAAAGCACTAGAAGCAGAAGATACATTTGGCTTAAAAAGTGCATATAGAAAAGCTATGGCAGATTATATGACAGCAAATAAATTAACAGAGAAAGATTTAACAGCAGGGACAAAAGAAGCTGATACAAAATTAGAAAATGCTAGAAAATATGCAATAGAACAAGCTCAAGAAGCTACATTCCATCAATATAGTTCAGTAGCATCATTATTAAATACATTAGAAAATAAGAATAAAGCAACAAGATTGTTAACTGGAGCAATAATACCATTTAAGAAAACACCAATAAATGTAGCAAAGACAGGAATAGATTATAGTCCAATAGAAATTGTAAAAGCATTTACAACAGATATAGCTAAGTTAAGGAAAGGTGATATTAATGCAAATCAATATATAGATAACTTAGCTAAAGGACTTACTGGAACAGGAATAACAGTAGCAGGATATGCTTTAGCACAAGCTGGAATATTATCTGCAAGTGGAGATGATGATGACCAAAAAAATCAATACTATCAAGAAGATAGAGGAAATCAATCATTCTCTCTTAAGATAGGAGATAAAACATATTCATTAGACTGGTTATCTCCAACAGCAATTCCATTGTTCATTGGAGCACAATTAAATGATAATGTTAAAAGCTCTGGAGAAGAGCAAACTACAGAAGATATGCTAGATAAAATATCAAACAGTGTAGATGCTATGTCATCAGCAATGAACCCTATGATAGAAATGTCAATGTTATCAGGTGTAGCGAGTGCTGTAAAGAGTTTTGCACAAGGTGATGCACAATTTTTCCAAAATTTATTAATTAACTCAGCAAAATCATATGTAAATCAATTCTTCCCAACATTAGGTGGTCAAGTTGCTAAAATGGTTGATGATACAGAAAGAAGTACAACATCAACTAAAAAGAATATGTTTTCTAAAGCAGTAGATAGTACAGGTAAACAAATATTAAACAAAATACCTTTTGCAAGTAAACTATTACCTGCAAAAACTGATGTATGGGGAAATGAAGTAAAACGTGAAACTAATAAATTATATAGAGCTTTACAACAAGCAGTATTTCCTTGGACAGAAAAAAATTTAAAATCAACAGTAGTAGATAACGCAATATCTGATTTATATGAAAAGACTGGTGACAATTCGGTTCTACCTAATACAAGTATCAATAAAGATTTTACTATTAACTCTGAAAAATATAGATTAACAGCAGAGGAATATGCAAACTACAAAAAAGAATATGGTAAAACATCATATACTTTATTAAATAGATTAACCAATTCGAACGAATATAAAAATATGACAGATGAGCAAAAATCTAAAGCTATAGCAGAAGTTTATTCATATGCAAATGAAAAAAACAAAATGGACTATGCCGATAAAAATAACATAAAAGATGTAAAAGTAAGCACTGCATTTGATACAATAGATGAAATTAAGACTGAAGGAGGAAATGAAGCAGATTATTTCAAATATGTAGGTTCAACTGTAGGATTAGAAAAGCAAGATGAAAAAATAGATGCTTTAATAAAAATGAATGTTTCTGGAAAATCAAAAAGTGCAATTTATAAAATAATATTTGGTAAAAAAGATGATGTATATAATAATATTTTATCAAAAAATGGAATTGATATAAATGAATATTTGAAATATAAGAATCAAGAATTTAAAAGTGATAAAGAGGATGATGGAACATTACAAGGAAAGTCAGTTACTAATAGTAAAAGGAATAAAGTATTTAATTATGTAAATAGCATGAATGTAAGTTACGAGAATAGATTGGTGTTATTAGGACAACAGTATAAATTGGATTCACAAAAAAGGAAAGATTTGTTTAATTATATAAATAATACTGATATAAATGTAGATGAAAAGCTAAAAATATTTGATAAAATGCAAGGTTTTACAGTATATAAAGATGGAACTGTAGAATATTAAAAATATAAAATGGGCACTTCAATTATATGGAGTGTCCTTTTATTATGGAGAAAAAAGATGAAAGATCAAGTTGTAAATAAAGTAAATAGACGAGATGGTGGAGTACCTCAAACAATACAACAATTAATTAGAAAATATAGTTTAGATACTATGTGGGATAACATTAAAGCAGGTACTATAAATGCAGATAGAATAAAGACTGGTAGTATAAATGCCAGTCTTATTACTTCTGGAATAATAGATGCAAGTTTAATAAAAACAGGAATAATAAATGCAAGCCTAATTACAGCAGGAATATTAAATGCTGATTTAATAAAAGCAGGAACTATGTCGGCTGATAGAATAAGAGGTGGAACGTTAATTTTAGGTGGAGAAAATGATACAAACGGTTCTATGCAAGTTAAAGATGCATCCGGAAATAATCTAGTTTCAATTGATAAAGAAGGCGTAAAACTAGAAAATGGAACGCAATTAATTACAGAAAATGGAATACTGAGTGTAATTCAATTTGGCCAATATGAATGGAAAAAAGTTGGATATAATGCTAATCCATCTAATAATGTTATGGAAAAAATGACATATAAAATTCCAGTATTTATTCCAGAGGGTTTTACGATTCTTGATGCGAGAGTTGTCCTAATGCATTCTCCTGTAAAATGGAGTGGATACGGACAAAATGGTTGGGGATATTGTAGAAATTTAAGATTATATAAAAATGAACAAGATGAAAACTGGTACGAAGAAATTATATTAGATTCGGAAGGGTTTACAGAAGAAGAATATTATACCAACGAAATTTTAAATGCTTTTGGAACAAGTGGTTTTTCACCAACAATTCCATCGGATAATAATCATAAAGTAGAAACAATAATAAGTAATAATATTAAAAATTATTTATCTACAGATAAAAGGATAACTTTACAAATTCATTCTGGAAACGAAGCTCCAGAATTTAATATAGATTTAGGAGACATATATAGTTCAGAATGTTTTAATAATACAGGTAATTGTATAGCTATTCTAACAGTTATAGGTTTCTATAAAGGAGGAGATACATAATGGATATTGAATTTATAAGAGGAGATACCCAATTCTTCAGATTTCAAGTCAAAGATGGAGAAGGAAATCCAATGCAATTAAAAGATGGAGACAGACTGTATTTTACAGTTAAACAAAATGCTAATAGTGAAGATGTATTAATTCAAAAAAGATACCCAGAGGATATTGAGTATTCCGATGGGTATTTTAGTTTTGTCTTAAATTCAGAAGATACATCGGATTTAGCGTATGGAACATATAATTATGATATCGAATTAAAATCTGGTGATTATGTTAAAACTCTAGGACAAGGTACTATAACACTAACAGAAGAAATTACTTTTAGGAGTGATGAATAATGAATGAAATAAATGATTTAGCCAATACAAATATGGAGACTAGAGATATAACAGATTTAACTAATAGTGAATATGAAAATTATTCTGTAACAGATTTAGTTAATATTCCATTAATTGTTGGACCACAAGGACCACCAAATGTTTTGAAAATTGGGGAAATAAAGACAGGAGATAAGTCGGAAGTAAAGATAAGAGGAAGTTCTCCAAATCAAATATTAGATTTTACACTTGAAAAGGGAGATAAAGGGGAAAACGGAGAAAGTGGAGTATATATTGGAGATACAGAACCTGTAGATGAAGCAATAAAAGTATGGATAAAACCAGATGGACAAGGTTCTAATATTTTAAAAATAAGAAACAGCGAAGGACAGTTTGAAGGTATTTTGAGTATTAAAGGCGACCAAGGAATACCAGGTCAAGATGGAGAAGATGGAAACCCAGGACCTGCTAATACATTAACAATAGGGACTGTTCAAAGTGGAGATATACCAAGTGCAACAATAACAGGACAAGCCCCTAATCAAGTTTTAAATTTAGTTTTAGTTAAAGGAGATACTGGTCCACAAGGACAGCAAGGTCCACCTGGAACACCAGCAAAAAATTATATTATAGAAACTACAAATAGAAATATAGCAACAGAAATAAAACAAAATACAAATTATGAAGTACCCGATTATATAGTAGGGACTAATTCTTTAGTTATTTATTTTGAAGGAAACAAATTAATAAAAGATGAAAATTACATAGAGGTAGATGAAACGCATATTCAATTTAAAGACTGGAATGTACCAGTTGATAGTAACTTAGAAATACTTATAAGGAAGGAGGAAAAATAATGTCAGAGCCAAAACTTTTAGAATTAGAAAATAGAATTAAAGAGTTAGAAAAATTAACCCCTATAACATTGTGGGAAGGAGAAACAAATAATCCTAACGAAATTACATTATCAGATAGTATTTCAAATTATAAAAGATTGAAAATATTTTTTAGAGATAATGATTCACAGTTAAGAGGTGTAGAAATATATACAAACAACCTAAATTCAATACGAGTTTCTTTAGATAGTCACTACAATCAAGGACAATGGTTTAATTTAAAAATGAAAAGTATTTTAATAACGGATAAATCAATAGGTGGTATTGGAGCAGCTGAATATGAATTTGGAAGTCAAACTATTTCATATAATAACAATATTTTTATCATGAAAATAGAAGGATATAAAAATTAAGAAGAAAGGATGAAACAAATATGAAAAACGCTGTAATGCTTGATACTGTACACACACACACACACACACACACACACACACACACAAGTAGTTTTAAATAACAAGAAAATAGGAGGTGAGTTCTAATGAGCGAACCTCTAATTTTAACATTAAAGAGAAAAGTAGAAGAGTTAGAAAAAAGAAAAACAAATATGATAATTTATACAACTTCTGAACAGAGCTATAGTCATACGGGAAATAATATATATTTACAAGAACCTTTAAGGTTTCAAGGCAGCAGAGGGAATCCTGGAGATAAATTAACGTTTGAAACAAATGGAATTAAAATTGGAGCAGGAATAAATCATATAAATGTAAAAGGAATTGTTACATTTACTCATAAAGAATCCGATGGAAGACCAGTTTATTTATATATAAGAAAAAATGGTTCAATTGTTTCAACTCAAATAATGCATATGGCAACAATGAATCCGTACACTATATCTATACATAGAGATTATATAAATGTAGCAGAAGGAGATTTAATCCAGTTGTATGTAGCTATGGATAATGCCAACTTTAAAACATATAAAGATACAGACAATCAATTAACAGTAGAAGTGGTAGATTAAAGGAGAGAAAAAATGATTCATTTGGAGAGAAAAGATAGAGTGATAGTTATTGGATTAATATTAGTTTTAATTTTTATTGTTGTAAATATTTTTTCTACTTTACATACGATGTCGGACTACGAAGCAAGAAAAGAAAATGGAAATGACAGATGGAAACAAGTAGAAAATAGGATTTTGCAGACAGAAGAGAAAGTAAATATACTGGAGGAGGAAATTGAAGAATGGAAGCATTAAATCAAATAGGACAACTTCTTAGCACGTATGGGATAATGGCAGTTATAGTTATTATATTTTTATGGGACTATATAGTTAACAAGAAAAAAAATATAGAAAACCAAGAAACGATAAAAAGTACTTTAGAGGTAGTAAAAGAAAGTACCAGCACAATCTCTAATTGTCTAGTTGAAATGCAACAAACTAATTCTAATACTGCAAAATCCTTAGAATTGCTGCAGAAACAAATGGAAAGTACAGATAAAAAAGTAGATATTTTGTTGGAAAGGGGGAACTAGTATGAACAATAAAGTTTATGATGTTTTAAAGTGGATAACATTAGTTTTTTTACCAGCTCTAACCACTTTAATTGGTGTAGTTCTAAATTGTTTTAATATAGGATATACAGATATAGTATTAACTATAATGACAGCAGTAACAACATTCTTAGGAGCAATTTTAGGAATTTCTAATATTAATTATAACAAGAAATAAGGAGGAATAGTCATGGAAGATAATATATTTGAAGAAACAGTGGAATTTTCTGAGGAATTATATCAAAAAAACATAGCAGAGAATACGTTTGAAGTTGAATATGAGGCAGGTGAAGAAAATGCAAATAACTAATTTAGTTTGTCCTACATCAAAATATTCTATAAAATGTCCAGATGTTACAGAAAAAGATGGAATTTCTGTTCATAATACTGCAAATGATGCTAGTGCCATGGCAGAAGTGTCTTATATGCTGGGAAATAATAATAAGGTTTCATTTCATGCAGCAGTAGATAATTATAGAATTGTAACAGGATTACCATTTGATAGAAGTTGTTATGCAGTTGGAGACGGAAGATATGGAGCGGGGAATGCTCATAAAATTAATATTGAGATATGTTATAGTAAATCTGGAGGAGAACGTTTTAATGAAGCTGAGAATTTAGCAGCATGCTATATAGCATATTTATTGAAAAAATATGGATGGGGAATAGAAAAGGTTACAAAACATCAAGACTATAATGGTAAATATTGCCCACACAGAACTTTAGATTATGGCTGGGAGAGATTTTTAAATAAGATAAGAGAACATTTAGGAATACAAACTAACCCAATAGAAAATGATAAAGATTATAGTGGAGGAAGTGATGAAGCAGTGAGAAAATATGTAAATGGTAGTACAATAGAAAATATATATGCAGACACAAGTTTAACAAAGAAAATAGGATATTTAAATCCTAGAGAAGAGTGCGATTGTTTTGGCATATTTAACAACAGACCAATGGTAAGATATAAAGTTGATGGGGATAATAATTACAAAATAGGATTTGCCAAATGGACAGGTGGAGTAAAATAATATAAAAGTAGAAGAGGTGTAGCATATTTTATGCTACACCTCTTTTTTTGTGCTATTTTAATTTTATTCAGTTCTATATAATGTTGAATAATGTTTACAAATTTAAAATGATGTAGTAAAATTATATAAAATTTAGCATAATATATATAAATTATTTATAGAGGAGGGGGAACTATGGGTAATTTAGCAGAGGTAGTTGATTCTAATAAAACAGAAGCTATGCTACTTGCAGAATATATAAAATGGAAATATTTACAATATGATAAAAATGTAAATCAACGAGAAGTATCACCTATAAAATTACAAAAATCTTTATACTTTCTATTTGCTTATTGGGGACAATACATTAGGCAAAATAAGGAAAATAAGGATAGTGTTGAAGTTGATTATTCAGAATATAATGAGATATTGTTCGATGATAAAATTGAAGCTTGGACTTATGGACCAGTTGTACCTCAAGTCTATATGGCAGATAAATGTGGATTATTGAATGATATTCCAAGAGAAGGATATCTTGAAAAAAATATTGTGAAAAAAGAATTTATAGATAATTTATTAGAACAATTATTTGAAATAGATGATTTTGGATTAGTTAGTATATCTCATCAGGATGAATGTTGGAAAAAGAATTATATTAAATCTGATGAAAGACATAATAAAGAAATACCAAAAGAGGAAATTATTGATGAATATTCTAAAAGATAGATTAAATAAAATAGATCAGGATATACAGACAAAGCCCTTTAAGCATATTATAAATAAGATTATAAGAAATGGAAGCGGAAAGTTTAAAGTAATACATTATAATTTTGATGAATTTGTTTTTAATGGTAATTGGCATTCTGAAAAAATTGAGGATGAAAAATTTACTAATTATATAAAAAGTTATGAAAACAAATATTATGTAGTTTTAGATAAAATTTTTGAAAAATTATATAATGACAATTATAATTTTTTAGATGAGTTTGAATTAGATGAATATGAGGCTAGTGAATTTACATCTCAATCAAAAAGGTTAAAGAGAATTATTAAAAGAGCTAATAATATTAAGGAGGGTGTTGAATTACCAGCTATACATAAATTTAAGCCAACAAGAAAACAACGTAAAATTGATAAAATATATGATGGAATTAGACTATTTGTTTCTGAAGATGATGAGCAAGGGATTATAGAATTATATTTAGTAGATTTGTATCATCTTGCAATTGATTCAGAAAATTATTCAATAGGTACGCATGATTTAAATAGATTATATAAATCTAAAGAAGATTTTTCAAAATGCATTTCAAAAACATCAGATAAATATATTTAATATAATAAAAGGTAATTAGAACAAATCTAGTTACCTTTTAATGTTTTTAGATTATCTCATAATATAATCTTCTTCGTTTTTGGTGATTAATCCTCGTGCGTACATTTCCATAACTTCTTGTGATGTAACTCCTTGATGTCCATTCATAAAATGTAAATGTTGTTTTCTTAATGTTTCAATATCTAATGAAGCTAAATATTGAAATCTTTTTTCAATAACCTCAATCATAATTATTTTCACCTCCTATAATATATTTTACTATTCATTCGACAAATTTCTTACGACAAAGTAAACATAAAATGTTATACTATCATTAAAGGAGATGATAGTATGAAAGAAATGTATATTAAATCTCTACGAATGATAAAAGAATTAAATATTAAAAACAAAAAGGAATACATTAAATTAGTACGAGACTATAGAATTTTAAATTTAGAAAGTTTAAGGTTCATAAGTCAAACAAAAAGTTTTAGAAAAATTAGAAAGTTGGCAAATAATATATAATAAAGAAGAGGCAGTAGATTAATTTCTATTGCCTTCTTTTTTTGTTTCTTCTATATAATTATTTACAAATTCTTTAAGAACACGTGAAGGCAAAGTATTATTTAATTCACAACATTTTCTAAATTCTTCTCTAATTTCTGGTTTTACATCAATACCTAATTTTACTAAATTTTTTTTCATATATTTTTTTTGGTTTGCATATTTATCTTTCATATTTAACCTCCTTGAATTTTAAAATAAAATATATTATAATTAATATGCAGAGAGGATTGCTCCTCTCTTGCCTAGATTAAAGATTGTTTAGCATATCAAACATCGCTTTAACTTCTTTTTTTCTAGTGTTTTGTGCTTTTCTATGTGCTAGATAGGAAAGCACTTTTTTTATTAACTTTTTCATATTATCACCACCTCTCTTCTTGGTATGTATATATTATACAATATACGTACGTATATTGTCAACACTTTTTTTGAATATTTTTTAATTTTTTTGAAAAATATTTAATGTATCAAAATAATAAAGAAAGAACATAGATATGTTATATAAGTAAAATTTGCAAGATATAATTTTAATGCAACGTTTAATGCAACGCCAAAGAAAAGTTGTAAAAAATGAAGTGAAATTGTAAGAAGTGTAAAAGTTTTAAAAGCTGGAAAAGCGCCTAAAATAGCATACTATAAAAATTTATAAAAAAAGAAGAGAAATTATAAAAAAGTAAAAAACCACCATCAGGGAAAGTAGGCTATTGTTCAGGAGATTATTTACAATTTATAAATGATGTTACAAATTGTAATGAAAGAGTGGCGATATCAACTACCGGTAGTGTTAATATTAGAATTGGACCAGGTACAGATTTTGCAAGTTTAGGAACTTTTAGAGATGGAACAACAGGGACTAGAATTCTTAAAGGTGTGTATACAGCTAATGGCTATACATGGAATTTAGTAATTTTAGATGATGGAACAAAGGGATTTGTAGCGTCAAATTATTTAAGAATAATTTAGAAAGGAGAATGGTAAATTAATATAAGGATTAATTTACCATTCTTTTACTTATACTTTATAGAAGGGAGAAAAAAGTGAAAAGTAAATTAAGTATATTTTTTATAATTTTAATAACTTTAGTGTCTATAATGAATATATCATTTGCCGAAACAGGAAGATTAGTAGATATTCCTGTACCTCCGAATAGCTCTGGATATGCAGATTTTACTGAAAAAGAAGCAGCAGATAGGGCAAGAGAATATGAAGAAAGTAAAAACAATGCTGTAACAGCAGATTATTTTGTTGGTAAATCTAGTGATAATTATTTAAAGTCTTTAAATGTAGAAGGATATGAATTAAGCCCAGAATTTAATAGACAAATGGACACATATACAATTTATGTAAAAGATGATAGTATTAATACTTTTAATGTTACAGCAGAGCCAGATAATGAAAATGCAAAAATCGAAGGAACAGGGACAATAACTGTGTCACAAGAAGAAAGATTGATCAATATAAAGGTTACAGCAGAAAATGGAGATTTAAAAGTATATACAATAAATATAGAAAATGAATCAAATAAACCCAAAGCAGTAGCTGGAAATATAAATATGAATTATATAATAATTATAGCAATAATAATATTACTTGTAGCAGTAATTGCAATTATTATCAAAAAGAAAAATAAATAAAGGCATTGAATAGTAAAATAAAAAATGATACTATATTTTTGCAAAAATATTAAAATTTAAAGGGGAAAACAATGAAGAAGCAATATTATATAATGAGTTTAGTGATTTTAATAGTAATAATAGGAATAATAATATTTTTTATAAATAGAAAGAAAAGCGACGATAGTGGTGTAGAAAATATTTTACTAACAAATGAAATCCAAAATCTTTCAAATATAATAGATGAAAATAATATAATTCAAAATGTATTTTCTGAGCAAGCCGAAAGTGATAATCTAGATGAAATCAGAAATATGCAAACCCAAATAAATTCAACTGCAAATCCTAATATTTATAAGATAGAAGAGGAATATGATGGAAGAAAAATATTACAAATAAAACCGGAAGTTCAGTATGTAGTTGATTTAGCTGGAGTTTTAAAAAATGGAAAGCCATTAGAAAATGAAATTAATGAATTGTTAAAAGGAGTACCAAACAAAAATGGTATTTGGATATCAGAACAATCTAGGCAAAAATTTTTGAATTTATTAGCAAATAATAATATAAATAATTTTTATATATCTGATGATGGATATTTGCAAAGTAGTGAATCTACAGAAAGCCAACTAGCTATAAAATTAGAAAATATGATAAATTCCGATAATTTGTATGTAATTAATATGACAGGTATTGCATATGAAAGGGATTATATTTCTGGCGAAATTGTAGAATATCCATTCGAAGATATGGATCCATATCAAATAATACAACCTTACAAAACAGGGAATAAAATTATTTTGGAAATAACTAGTAACAAAAATGCAAGACTTAGTGATAATGAGATTTTAGAAACGATTATAACATATGAATAGTATAATTATTTAACTTTTTGGAGGAACAATGGAAAGATTAAAGAAAATACAGAAGTTACTAGTAAAACACAAGTACAATATTTATACTTTTTTAGGAATGTTGGCCTTTTCAATTATTATATGTATTAATTTTATAAGACCACATTTAGCATTGGATACTTATTGTGTTTATTCTTATAGTAGCCAAGAACTAATTTCACACTTTTTAGTTTCTAATAGAATATTTAGTGCTTTAGCAAGATGGATATTTGATATATTAGAGATTAATTTTATTATAAATACAGAATTGCTAGTATTAGCAGGTATATTATTTTTAACAATTGCTTGGTTTATTTTATTTAAATTTATTAGTAATTTGAAAAAGCATGAAATGAATATTTTTAGTAATATTCTATTTGCAGGAATTTCTTTTATAATTGTATTTAATTTTTGTACTATTGAAAGCTTAGTATTCTGGGAATCTGGAATAATGTGTTTGGGAATTTTATGTACTGTAATTGCAGCATGTCTTTTTAATTCTAATATGAAGTTTAAAAGAATAAAAGCTTTTATTAGTTTATTACTCGGAAGCCTTTGCTACCAAGGAGCAATTACTATATTTATTCCTTTAGCATTAGTGCTATTAGCATATAAGTATAAAGAGAATTTTAAGAAAATCTTTATAGAGACATTAAAAATAGGATTAATATATATAATTGTTATGGTGATTAATCTTATTGCAACTAAAATTTTTAGTAATATATTTAGTAATGAATTTAGAAAAATGGCAGTTCTATCAATTACAGACTTATTTAATACTGCAATAAGACTTGCTTCTGATATGGTATTAAAAACATTTGGTATAGGAACCAAATACTGGTATGTTTTACTAATTGTAGCTATAAGTATATTATTTTTAATTTGTTGTATAAAAAATAAGAAATTTAAATTATATGTATTCGAATATTTTGTACTATTAGGTACTTGTATATTAATTCCCATACTACCAATGCTTGTAACACCAGTAGAAAGTCAATATCTAGAGACAAGAATGGCAATGTCTTTTGGTAGTAGCATAGGAATAATAATTTTATTTTTAAGTTTAGTTATAGAAGCTAAAAATTATAAGTTATTTAATAAATTACTTGCTGTTATTGTTTTTATAATGGTAATGTTAAATGCTCTATATTACATATTAGCATCATCAGAAATGAATACTACAAATTATTTAGATAGAAACATTGCAGAAACAATAACTAAAGAAATAGAAAATTATCAAACTGAAACAGGAGTGACTATAGAAAATATAGGTATATGTTTTGATAAAAATCCAACCACTAATTATGAAGGACAAAGGTGGTTAGGAGTAATTACAACAAGAAGTATGGGAACAGATTGGACAGCTAAAGAAACGATAGAATTGTATAGTGGTAAACGATTTAATAAAATAGAGGTTCCAAATGAAAATAGAGAAGAATTTTTACAAAAAGATTGGAGCTTTTTTGATAAAGAACAATTAATTTTTGATAACAATAATTTATATATTTGTTTATATTAAAATATTCAGCCAGCATATAAAAAGTAAATGTTGGCTGAAATTTGCATTTTAGCTTGTAAAAAAAGACGCATAATGATAAGATAAAGGCAAATTAATAATGGAGGAAGTATTAATATGGAAAATATTAAAATTTTTGCTTGTAGCAAGTATGCAGAACCATTTACGAAAGAAATCTGTGAGTATTTAGATATTCCAATGGGAAAAATAAATACAATGAAGTTTAAAAATGATAATAACTTTGTACAAATATTAGAGACTGTAAGAGAACACGATGTGTATTTAGTACAAAGCAATGTACCACCAGTAAATGAGAGAATAATGGAATTATTAATAACAATAGATGCAGTAAAAAGAGCATCTGCTGGTAAAATAAATGTTGTTTTACCTTATTATATATATTCACGTTCTGACAAAAAAGACCAACCAAGAGTACCAATAACAGCAAAATTAATTGCTGAGTTATTAGAAGCAGCTGGAGCAACTAGAGTAATTACATGCGACTTACATAACCCAGCAATACAAGCATATTTTAATAATATAAATTGTGATAGACTTTCTGCAGAAGAAGTTTTAGAGGATTATTTTATGAGTAAGAAATTAGACAATATGGTTATTGTTGCAACAGATGCAGGAAGTTCAAAAAAAGCATATAAATATTCAGAATTTTTTAATTGTCCAATTGCAATGCTGGACAAAAGAAGAGATGGAAATAATGATAAAGCAATAGGAACTACAATTATAGGTGATGTAAAAGGCAAAAATGCAATTATATTTGATGACGAAATAGATACAGCAGGTTCAATGATGGAAACAGTAAGAGTACTAAAGGAATTTGGCGCAGAAGCTATATATGCTGGATGTACACATGGAGTACTTTCTGGACCAGCAATAGAAAGAATTCAAAATTCGCCAATAAAAGAATTAGTTATAACTAATACAATTCCATTATCAGAAGAAAAACAAATACCACAAATAAAAGTTGTTTCTATAGCACCACTATTTGCAGAAACAATTAAACGTTTAAATGAGAAAAAACCATTAGGCGAATTACTAAGAAAGAGGTAGAGAGTATACTATGAAAAAAGTTTCAGTTATAGTGCCAATGTATTATGAGGAAGAAGTTGCAGAAGAATGTTATAAAAGACTAAAGAGAGTATTAGAAAGCATTAATAATTACGATTATGAACTAATTTTTATAAATGATGGAAGCAAAGATAAAACTCTAAGTATATTAATAGATATAGCAAATGAAGATAAAAATGTAAAGATAATTTCTTTTTCTAGAAATTTTGGACATCAATGTGCTGTAACTGCTGGGCTTCAATATGTTACAGGAGATGCCATAGTAATAATTGATGCGGACTTGCAAGATCCGCCAGAACTTATACCTGATATGTTAAAACTTTGGGAAGATGGAAACGAAGTAATATATGGAAAGAGAAAATCTAGAAAAGGAGAATCAAAATTTAAATTATTAACTGCTTCAATGTTTTATAAAACATTAAACGCGTTATCAGATGTAGAAATTCCAAGAGATACAGGAGACTTTAGATTAGTTGATAGAAAAGTTATAGATGTTATAAACTCTTTACCCGAGCATAATAAGTTTTTAAGAGGACTATTTAGTTGGGTAGGATTTAAGCAAACACCTTTCGAATATGAAAGAAAAGAAAGGTTTGCAGGTAAAACAAAATATCCGTTAAAGAAAATGTTAAAATTAGCTAAGGATGGAATATTTAGTTTTTCAATTAAACCTTTAAAAATTGTAGGAACAATGGGGACTATTTCTATAGCTATATCATTAATAATTCTAATATATGCAATTCTTTCATATATATTTGATTGGAACAATTTAACAGCGGGGTGGACATCTTTAATGGTAACAATGACATTTTTAAGTGGTATGATACTTATATCTTTATGGATGATAGGAGAGTATATAGGAAGAATTTATGATGAAACAAAGAGAAGACCACAATATATAATAGAAAGGACTTTTAACATTGGAGAAGACAATAAAGAAAAATAGAGATTCTAATATAGAATTATTAAGAATTATAGCAATGTGTTTAATCATATTTCATCATATGGCTTTAAATACAGGTATAGTGGATGGATATACTGTAAATGGAAATATGATTTTTGGAATAATAGGTGGTATTGGCGGAAAAATTGGAGTTGTTATATTTTTACTTATTACTGGCTATTTTAGTATAAATAAAAACTTTAGTTTTAAAAAAGTATTTATTTTATGGTTACAAATTTTTTGTTACTCCGTAGGTTTTATGTTAGTATTTAGACTTACAGGAATAGAAAAATGGAGTAAAGTTGATACGATAAAAACTTTTTTTCCATTAGCATATAATCAATATTGGTTTATAACAGTATATTTATATATACTCCTATTAGCACCATTTATAAATAAATTTTTGAATGGTTTAAGTAGAGAAAATTATAATAAACTATTAATTGTTTTAACAATTATATTTGTAGTAATTCCAACTATATTTTATTCAAATGGATTAATTGGAAGTACACAAACTCCAATGGGAATATTACTATTTATATATGTATATATTATTGGTGCATATATTAGACTATATGGAATAAAGTTTTTTGAAAACAGGAAATTAAGAAATATAATTTTAATTTGTCTGGGATATATAATAGTTTTTACAATTGTTTTAATTGGAAAAAAATTAGAACAAAAAAATATATTTTGGTCAAATCTTTTTGCATATTATAGGGAGATGAATTCAATATTCATTTTAGTACCTTCAATTGCTTTATTTTATGTATTCAAAGAATGGAAATTAAAATATAATAGGTTCATAAATTATTTTGCTAGTATAAGTTTTGCTGTTTATTTATTCCATGAAAGCAATTTTATGAGATATAGATTATGGCATAATATATTTGGAATGGAATTCATAAACACCATACCAGGAGGAGTATTTTCAACATTGATAATTGCTACAATTAGTTTTTATTTAATAACTGCAATAATAGAATTCTTAAGAAAAAACATAATAGAGAAAAATGTATTAAAAATAAAGGCACTAAATCGTTTATTTAATAAAGTAGACAATTTCATGAGTTTAAAGTAAATAGGGGGAATTGCAATGTGTAATGTATCAGTTATTACAATTTTTAAAAGAAGACACAAAAAAGTAAAAGAATGTTTAAATAGTCTGATAAATCAGACTTTACCAAACACAGAGATAATTTGTATTTATAAAGAAGAAAATTCTGATATAGATAGATTTGTAAAAGAAACTCAAGAAAAATAT
>OHJU01000089.1_pt1 | contig 49336 bp, 38 predicted proteins | sample 1568711 | NCBI WGS metagenome assembly OHJU01 (sample SAMEA3879574, study PRJEB24766) | human gut metagenome | biome: human-associated habitat; feature: feces | place: USA | collected 1985/1987 | reverse complement strand
GGAATTGCACCAAATCTTTGATTTGGTGGAAGCGGAACTTGTTCCGCAGCACGAAATCTTCGATTTCGTGGAAGCGGAAATGCTTGGCGTTTCCGCAGCTTGACAAGCACTATCTTCAGGTGCCGGTGACGCAGAATGCTTAAGATTTACGCCAACTGAAAAGCCACTATACCCACGATGCAGATAATACTTCTCAGAAACACAGAACAGGTTCTATGAAATTCGTAAATTGACCGCCGGCATCGTATGAAAAACAAAAAGGCATCACGTTTTGATACATGGTGCCTTTTTTCTATTGTAGCTTTGCATAAACCTGCCGGATACAATCAGTTATTTTTACGTCCGGCTCTGTTCAGCAGCAGGAGCGATACCATAAGTATCAAGGGAAATGCACAGCCTGAAAGCATACCTTTCTGCATATCATTACCTGCATTCTGGGTGATATTTCCCACAATAGCAGGACCGAGTGCTCCGCCGAGGTCGCCCGCCATAGCGAGAAGTGCAAACATTGCAGTTCCGCCGGTTGATATTTTGCCTGAGCAGATGCTTATAGATCCGGGCCACATAATACCTACCGAGAATCCGCACATTATGCAGCCAAGAAGACCGGTTACAGGTATTCCCGACAGGGAGGCGGTGATATAACAGATCAGACACAGCATTGCCGAGCCTATCATGAATTTCATAAGATCGAGCTTTTCGCCGTACTTTCCGTAGAGCGTGCGACTTATGCCCATCGTCACCGCAAACATACACGGTCCTGCAATATCGCCGACTGATTTGGTCATTCCGAGAGCGGATTCTGCAAACGCCGATGCCCACTGTGCCATTGAAAGCTCCGAGGCTCCCGCACATACCATAAGCAGTATCGCAAGCCAGAACAGCGGTACTCTGAGCAGGTCACGGATACGCATACCTTTGCCGTCCTCGACAGGATGTTCAATGGGACATACTGAAAAATTGTATATGTTCACAAGTGGAATTATCGCCCAGATACAAGAGAGCCACTTCCAGTTCTCTATGCCGAAAACAGTAAAAAACAGTGTTGAAATGAGTATGACTCCGACCGAACCCCAGCAGTAGAATGAATGCAGCAGACTCATTGCGGCTTCTTTATGCTCAAACGGGCAGGCTTCAACAATCGGACTTACAAGCACCTCGGTCAGACCGCTTCCCATTGCATATATGATCGTGCTTACGATTATTCCTGTGAACGGGTCGGGAAGCAGTTCAGGCAAAAAGGCAAGTCCGATAAGTCCCAGTGCCGAAAAAGCCTGCGAACCGATAACGCATTTCCGATAACCGATTTTGTCGGCGAAACGTGCGCACAGCACATCTATGATAAGCTGAGTAACAAAAAATACCGACGAGATAAGGGCGATTTTTCCAAGCGGGATACCATAGCCGTTGTGAAATGTGAGAAATAGAAGCGGGGCGAAATTAGCCGCTATTGCCTGCGTGATGAATCCAAGATAGCAGGATATGAGTGTTTTTCTGTAATTCACAGCCATATTGACAAACTCCTTGATGATTGATATAATCAGATTATATAGCAAACATCATAACATTTCAATGCACAAAATCACATTTTTATTACACAATATCGTAAATCAGGTGAGAATATGAGTGATGAAATTAAAAAGGACAGGATAATAACGGATGAAACCTTACGTGAAACCGCAAATCACGGCAGCGAAGAATATCCGTTCAGCTACTATTATGAGGACATCCGGGATTTCGACTTTCACTGCATCGACTGGCACTGGCACCCGGAGGTCGAATTTGTTTATGTACAGCAGGGTATGGCTGATTTTCTGGTGGGCGGAAACAGGTATGTTCTCAGCTCCGGCGATGGAATCTTTATAAACTCTCAGGTGATACACAGGTTTGAAGCCACGGACAGCGCCATCATTCCTAACATTGTTTTTTCACCTGTTCTGCTTGCGCCGCAGGGCAGTCTTATATACAGCAGATACATCAGACCGATAATCGAATCAACTACTGAATGTGTGATTTTTTCCGCCGAAGAAACAGCGCACCACAGCATTATAGAAACAATGAGGTCGATATTTGCCGTGCAGGGTTCGGGCACAGCGTCTGAAATGAAAACAGCAGAGCTGCTGCTGAAACTATGGCGTCTTTTATATGAAAGCATACTGATAACAGATTGCGGTTCTATGTCCGTGCATTCCGCACAGACGCAGGCTAAGCTTCAGATAATGATGCAGTATATTCACGATAATTACAGCGGTCAGATAACACTGGACGATATTGCCCGAACGGTTCTTATAAGCAAAAGCAGTGTTCTCAATATTTTCAGGACATACCTGCATACATCGCCGATAAATTACGTTGTAGAATACAGACTGAAACGTGCGTCAAAGCTCCTTGTTGATACCGAAAACAGCGTTTGCACCATAGCGCATGAAACAGGATTTGAGAACATAGGCTATTTCTGTCGCAGATTCAAAAAGCTGTACGGCGTTACACCGATATATTACAGGAATCATTGCCACAGTGCAGAGTAAAAATCAGGTACGCTCTGATTTTCATTTTAACGATTCAGCCTTAGTGCCATCGCCTTATCTTTCTTACTGCGTAGATTTTACAAGTCGTAGAAATACGGCTTGTTTTTTTATTCGCCATACTCCGACGCATATAATTATCATTCAACATAACGACCGGTATACATACAAGTATATTTGATACAACCGTCTGATAATATTCTCAAAATATACAATAAATATACATAGTTTATTTTGACATGGAAATATATATGAATACAGCAACAGATTTTTATTTTATTTTCCGAATAATGTTAGTTTAAGCTGACTTAATCATATTATAGCGGTAAGGCACTTACTATTCACCTATCTTTCGATTTTTACTTTTTGAGTGTAGCTATTTGGCGAGATATTAACATTTTTTTACTTGCATCATACAGATTTAAATGATATAATACAAAATGAGGTGTATAATATGAGAATTTGCTATATAGATGATAACGAAGAATACCTGAACAGTTTCAAAGATAATTTCAAAGATGTATTTTGTGAAAATGATTTCACTTTTATGCAGTATCCGAATGAATACATCGGCTCTGATGAGGTCGCTGATATTGTTATGCTTGATATAGAGTTCGGCAGTGAGGGCAACGGACTTGATTATCTGGATTGTATCACGAAGAAATCAGGTTATACCCAGATAGTGATAGTCACCGCTTATACCGAAAAATACATAGAAGATATTTTTATGCAAAAAGAGAATGTTGCAGGGTTTCTGAAAAAGCCTATCGACAGGGAAACTATGCTCAGGGTCTTTGCTAAAGCAGAGATGCTTATAAGAAACAAAAAGGCGGAAGTAACCGTTAGAACCGGAAAGTATGAATATGTGACATTGAAAGCGGATGATATTTTGTACATTGAATCTGCCGGTCACAATCTCAATTACATTACCCGAACAAAAAAGTATACAACACAGGGAAAGCTGGACGACCTTATCGAGCAGCTTCCGTCGTTTTTTGTCAGATGTCACAAGAGCTATTTTGTCAATCTCAATAAAATCAAAGGCTTCACGGGCGATTATATCCTTATAGAAGGAAAGCCGGATATTTCCGTGTCACGCTCCAAAAAGACCGAATTCATAGAAGCATACAGAAACCATCTTCAGAAATAAAACGGACGGGGAAAAATATGAAAATAATTAATGTTGACAATATATACGCATGGGCGATACTTGTATCTTCAATATCGCAGGTCATTATTACGGGATGGACATTTTCGCAGTGCTTCAAAATCAGAATTTCTAAGGTCTTGTTTACGGCATTGATTATCCTTGTATCCTGCATTGCAATCGTACCGCCGACCTTTTTTCAGATTTATTTTCCGATAAAAGCGGCGGTTTTGTTTATTCTTGTGTTTGTTGTGTTCAAGTTGTCGTCTGAATCTGATTTCGTTAAGCCGTTTATCTTTCTCTGCCTTGATATGCTTGTAAATATTACGCTTGAAATGCTGCTGATGATGACGGTTACATTAATCGGTATCAACGATTTTCAGGATGTAAACGATGTCTATACATTCAACCGTATGATATCGTCGCTTATGTTTACAGTGATTTGTATACCGTTCAAATATCTCATAGCACTGCTGTGGAACAGTATAGTAAATAAAAGTACGTCCTCAAGGCTCAATTTAAGTCTGATATTATTTCCTGCGGCACAAACCTTTGCAATGGTCGGTATGGTCGCCGATCACGCAGGCAATGCCGATGCAAAGCAGCACCCTATGGTTCAGGCAAATTCGACACTGGTGCTGACGATTTCGTTCCTTACGTTTCTTGTCGCAGATATAGTGTATCTTTATTTTATGGCAGATCTTGAGAAAAAGGCAGCGCTTGAACGTGAGGTAAGCTCGCTGAAATATGCCCGTCAGCTTGAAGAACAGCACTTTAAGCAGATTGAGGAAAAGCGTTATGAGGTGGCGAAGATACGTCACGATATAAACAATCAGCTTATTGCGATAAGAAGTATGATGAGGGACGGACATATAGAGCAGGCGGACGAAATGTTGGGCACACTTGAAACAAGAGTTGCAAGAACAAAAGAAGCACAGCTATGCTCTATACCGGTGGTAAATGCCGTGCTGGAAGAAAAAGCCGGTGAAGCGCAAAAGTACGGTATAAGGCTCGAAACGAAAATTGATCTTTACGATACAAAAAATATTTCTCAGAATCATCTATGCAGTGCGTTTGCAAATATGATTGACAACGCTATCCGAGCGGAGCGTGGCTTCACAGAAAAAGACAGCGACAAGAAAATCATCAATGTCGATGCGGTGAGCGATTCGGTAAGCGTGTATATAACCGTCAGAAATTATGTATCCGGTGTTGAGATTTCAAGAGAGGATGATTCCTCGCTTCACGGCTACGGACAAAAAATACTGGGCGATATTGCCGAAATATATTCGGGTACGTTTGATACAACGGGAAAGAACAGCGAGTATACCTGTACGCTCGTTATGCAGATGAAGGAACGTCAGACAGAAAATATATAAAGGTTGCAAAAAAGTAATATGAAAATTGTTAATATTGATAATGTATATGCGTGGCTATATCTTTTTTCTTCGGTGCCACAGATGATTTTTACCGCATGGGCGTTTTCACGATGCTTTGAACTGAAGGTGTCGCAGAAAGTATATTATATTGCTTTTACAGGACTTTCCTTTGCTCATCTCGTTCCACAGATATTTTTCGGCTTATATGTCCCTGCAAAGACGTTTGTCCTGCTTGCGCTGCAGATAGTCCTGATGTGGCTGATGTCAAAAAGCGGTATAGTTAAAGCAATTATTTTCAACGGCTTCGATATGGTTATCAATATGCTGCTGGAATTTGCGTTATTCCTGAGCTTTTTCGGGATTTTTATTACAAATAACGGTATTACTACGGATGTATATACAAGCGAAAGAGTAGTTGGCTCCGTGCTTTTTACGACGCTTTCGTTACCGCTTAAATACCTGCTTGCTGCTGTATGGAACAAGATAGCCGGAAAGAAACAATCAAAGCTCCGTATGAGCCTTATAGCTTTTCCTGTAGCGCAGGTGCTTGTTATCACAGCAATAGTATCAAGTTTTTCACAGGTGTATATGAATATACTTAAAGTCGATATATTGCTTGTTACGACAATAGGTCTTGTGATTTTTGCGATTGCCGACCTTATATATATGTTCTTTATTTCGGATATTGAAAAGAAGAACGCACTTGAACTTGAGGTAAACTCGATGAAATACGCCCGTCAGCTTGAAGAACAGCACTTTAAGCAGATCGAGGAAAAGCGTTACGAGGTGGCTAAGATACGTCACGATATAAATAATCAGCTTGCAAGCATAAAAAGTATGGTGCATAGCAGACATATAGAACAGGCTGAGGAGCTGATAGGCGAACTTGAAAATACTGTGAGAAATACGCAGGAATATAGTTATTGCTCGATACCGGTAGTAAATGCGGTAATATCCGAGAAGAACAAAGAGGCTGAAAAGTACGGCATACAGCTTGTAACAAAGATAGATATTCCGGATTCCTGCGGAATAACACAGCATCATCTTTGCAGTGCATTTGCAAATATGATTGACAACGCTATCCGAGCGGAGCGTGGCTTCACGGAAAAAGACAGCAACAGGAAAATCATAAATGTCGATGCGGTGAGCGATTCGGTAAGCGTGTATATAACCGTCAGGAATTATGTATCGGGTGTTGAGATTTCAAGAGAGGACGATTCCTCGCTTCACGGCTACGGACAGCAGATACTCGGTGATATAGCGCAGATTTATTCGGGAAGGTTTGAAAAGTCGGAAAAGAACGGAGAATATACCTGTACGCTTGTTATGCAGATGAAGGAACGTCAGACAGAGGATTTTGCCTGATTATCCGTAAGAGCTTTTTGGGGGATAAAAATGGATTTGATAAATACGGAAAATATTTTTGCGTGGGGTACGCTGATTGCTTATTTCACGCACGGGATTATTACAGGGTGGTCATATTCGCTGTGTTTTAAGGTCAAGGTGACGAAGCCTGTTTATATGGCGATAATGATTATGGCTACGGCGGTGATACTGGTGCCGTCTGTATTTTTCGATTTTTACGCACCTATAAAGTCGATAGTATTGTTTTTCATCGTGTTTCTTGTACTCAAGCTGTTGTCGGAGTCGAATTTTGTCAAATCGTTCATTTTCTGTTGCTTCGATATGCTGATAAACGTAGGACTTGAGCTTTTGCTGCTGGGCTTGTTGAACTTGCTCGGAATGAATGATTTTTATGATGTCAGCGAATTTTACACGTTCAGCAGAATGGTAAGTGCGATTGTATTTGCGGTTATCTGTATTCCTTTCAAATATCTTTATGCATTGCTGTGGAACAGGATAGTAAACAAAAGAATATCCTCAAAGCTAAATCTGAGCCTTATACTTTTTCCGTTTGCCGAGATGCTTGCGATAATAGGAGTTGTAGCCGATCATCTGAATCAGACGCACGGTAATTATCAGGAAACGGCGCAAAAGTCCAATGTTATTCTGACGGTTTCGTTCATAACGTTTATCGTTGCGGATATTGTCTATATGTATTTTATATCCGATATTGAGAAAAAGGCTGTGCTTGAACGTGAGGTAAACTCACTGAAATATGCCCGTCAGCTTGAAGAACAGCACTTTAAGCAGATCGAGGAAAAGCGTTACGAGGTGGCTAAGATACGTCACGATATAAATAATCAGCTTGCAAGCATAAAAAGTATGGTGCATAGCAGACATATAGAACAGGCTGAGGAGCTGATAGGCGAACTTGAAAATACTGTGAGAAATACGCAGGAATATAGTTATTGCTCGATACCGGTAGTAAATGCGGTAATATCCGAGAAGAACAAAGAGGCTGAAAAGTACGGCATACAGCTTGTAACAAAGATAGATATTCCGGATTCCTGCGGAATAACACAGCATCATCTTTGCAGTGCATTTGCAAATATGATTGACAACGCTATCCGAGCGGAGCGTGGCTTCACGGAAAAAGACAGCAACAGGAAAATCATAAATGTCGATGCGGTGAGCGATTCGGTAAGCGTGTATATAACCGTCAGGAATTATGTATCGGGTGTTGAGATTTCAAGAGAGGACGATTCCTCGCTTCACGGCTACGGACAGCAGATACTCGGTGATATAGCGCAGATTTATTCGGGAAGGTTTGAAAAGTCGGAAAAGAACGGAGAGTATACCTGTACACTTATACTCGGTAAAAAAGCGTACAGCGAGGAAAAGATATAATTGGCAGCCCAAAGAGTAGGTAAATCTACCTGCTCTTTTTTATTTTGCAATAAAAAATTATCGAAAAACGATAAAAATCTATTGACAAACGGAAATCTGTGTGATAAAATACAGATAACAAAAAACGATAAATGCGTCAGGAAAGGGCGGTATTATGAAAAAACAAAATTATTCTGTAATGACAACCTCAATACTTGTAAAGGCGGTATTCGTGCTTATAATCGTATGCTGTATATTTGCACCTTTAATTGTCCGTGTCTATGATAACGGTATCATCGCACTGACAGGAAGGTCGGTGTATCTGCCTATGATAATCACTCTTTATCTTGCGGCGGCGATAGCACTTGTGATAGTTACAGCGCTTGACCGTCTGCTGTCAAACATAAGGCACGACAAGGTGTTCATACCCGCCAACGTGAAAATATTACGGCTTATATCGTATTGCTGTTTTGCCGTAAGCGTTATCTTTATCTATTTCAGTTTTATAAGAGCGTTTGCGTGGCTTGTGGTTATAGCGGCGGCATTTTTCGGACTGATACTGCGTGTTATAAAGAACGTCTTTGAACAGGCAATCGTATTAAAGGAAGAGAACGACTTTACTATCTGAGCTGTGAGGTACTGATATGGCAATTGAAATAAATCTTGATGTAATGATGGCAAAGCGGAAGATCTCATCCAACGAGCTTGCCGCCGCAATAGGCATAACGCCTGCAAATCTGTCGGTGCTGAAAACGGGCAAGGCAAAGGCAATAAGATTTTCAACGCTTGAAAAGATATGCGAGGTGCTGCAGTGTCAGCCCGGAGATATTCTGTACTATAAAGGCGGTGGAGAAGATGAATGAATACTATAATTATGCGGAAAACCCTGAGCAGTGCGGTAACGTTCCGCCGGTGAATGTATACGGCAGAGCAGACGGGCAGTTCGTACAGCCTCAAAGGCAGCTGCAAGGTCCGCCCGAAGCGAAGAAAATATACGGCATCCGTGACTTCATATTCGCTGTAATGACCGTTATAATCGGCTTTATAACACTGAAGCTGTTCTTTACCGAGGGCGAAATATTCCCGTTTGCAGAGGTTATAGCGTCGGGCTGGTATCACGTTATAGTGGCTACCCTTGCGGTTATGGCAGTGATATATATCGGCAAAAAGCCGACCGCTTCACAATGGGCGATTTTCGGCTGTGTGATACTGTTCTGTGCCGTTCCTGTGTTTTCATCGACAGGGCTTGTAAGATTTTTGTCGTGGGTATATGCCGCAATACTGCTCTGTTACTTTGCTTACAGCTTTATAACATCAAAACCGCTGTTTTCGGACGGATTCTTAAGGGAAATATGCGAGGCTGTATTCGCAGTGCCGTTTGCAAACTTTTCCGTTGCACCAAAGTGCGTGGCTGTTCCTTTTGCAAATAAGGAAAAAGGAGAAAAAAGCAAAACAGCGTTATATATTCTGCTCGGAGTGCTTTGCTCAATTCCTGCCGTGATTATAGCGTGTACGGCACTTTCGAGCGCCGATGATAATTTCGGAAGATTATTATCAGGTATAACCGGCGGATTTTTCGACAACTTTTTCACTAACGTTATAATTCTTGCGGTAAGCATACCGCTGTCATTCCTGCTGTTCGGAGCAATGAGCGGTGCGAAAGGCAGAAAGCGTAAAATGACAGGCGACACAGGGAGAGCGGCAAAGGTGCCTGCTGTCGCAATATGTTCTGCGCTGACGCCGCTTATACTTATCTATCTTCTGTTCTTCGCCTGCCAGCTGCCGTACTATATGAGTGCATTCGGCGGAGTCCTTCCCGACGGCTACAGCTATAGTGGATATGCAAGACAAGGCTTTTTTGAGCTGTGCGGAGTGGCAGTGCTTGACCTTCTGGTAATATTTCTTGCGGGTGTTCTTGCAAAGAGAAACGAAAACGGCAGAAAGCCCGTTGCCGTAAGAATATACTCGGCGGTTTTCAGTCTGATCACGATACTGCTTATATGCAGTGCAATGTCAAAGATGATAATGTATATTGGTGAATATGGGCTTACCGGGCTTAGATTCTATACATCGTGGTTTATGATACTTCTCGGCATAGTTTTCCTTGTGCTGATATTGCACGAGATATTCCCCGGTATGAAAACAGTGGCAACGCTTTTCATATCCTTTACCGTAATGTTCAGTGCGCTGTGCTTTTGCGACCCCGATGCAAGAATAGCACAGTACAATGTCGAAAGCTATCTCAGCGGTGAAATCGCTGAAACAGACACAGGAAGCCTTGCTATGCTGTCCGAAGGAGCCGCTCCTTATGTAGAACGTCTGAGGGACAGCGACAGTGCCTATTACAACTGCTGTAACCGTGTATTGATAACAATGAAGGAGAGTCGGACTTCCGGAGTGTACTTCCCTTTGTCATTTACTTCTTTAAAAGCAAATGAAATATATGACAGGATATAATTTTTTTGCGGGTGGCGATTTTTCGCATTAAAATGCCGATTTAGCTATTGACTAATTTTCAGCGTTATGTTATACTAATGTGAGAAAGATTATCAGTTTATCCACGGAGGTGTAATATGACGATATTCTACGAGTTTGAAGGTAAGCTGTATGCTAATATAACAAACAAATGTCCGTGTTCGTGCGTTTTCTGCATAAGAAAGAACGGCGACAGCGTTGCGGATAATGACAGCCTGTGGCTTGAGCACGAGCCGAGTTATGAAGAAATTATCAAGGCGTTTGACGATTTTGATAAGACAGGACTTCACGAGCTTGTTTTCTGCGGTTACGGCGAACCTATGGAGCGTGCCGATGTTCTGCTTGAGGTCGCAAAGTATGTAAAGCAGACTACCGATATGAAAATCCGTATCAACACAAACGGACTTGTTGATTTTATCAACCCTGCATTTGATTCATACAAGATGAGATATATAATAGATTGTATTTCCATAAGCCTTAACGCTCCCGACCCTGAGAGCTATCTTGAAGTGTCACGTCCTAAGTTCGGGCTTCCGTCATTCAATTCTATGCTTAATTTTGCCACAACGGTAAAAACTATCGTGCCTGAGGTTATGTTTACCGTGGTTGATATAATAAAGCCTGAGCAGATTGAGCAGTGCAAGGAGCTTGCAGAGGGGCTTGGTATTCCTCTGAGAGTTCGTCATTGGGTCACGGATAACGAGAGTTATACCTGACAGGAGGGCAGTATGAATTATTCTCAACAGAGAAATTGCATAATGAATATCGTTGTTTCAAATCCTGTCCACCCTACCGCCGAGCAGGTCTACGATATAGCCAGACGCAGTTATCCTAAAATAAGCCTCGGTACAGTTTACCGTAATCTCAATCAGCTTGCGGAACACGGCATACTGAAGAAAATATGCAGTTCTTACGGAAGTGTTCGTTTTGACGGCAGGACAGATCCGCATTTTCATATGATATGCAGCTGCTGTGAAAAGGTCTTTGATGTGGAGCTTGGTGAAATGATGTGTCTTAACGATAAGATACGCACAAAGTATGACTTTGATGTTACCGAGTACGAGATAAGCATAAAGGGTATATGCAGTGAGTGCAGAGAGAAGCTGGGTAAAGGCGAATCGGCGTGAAAGTCTTATATTATGTGTAAGTTATGCAAGTGCAAAATGATAAAAAACAGCTTTACAACTCATGTTGTCAATTACAGTAATTCGGTAATAATAATTAAAAATGTACCTTGCGAGGAATGTGAACAATGCGGAGAGATATTTTACACAGATGAAGTTGCCGAACAGCTCGAAAAACTTGTAGAAGCGGCAAAAAGTCTTTTACAGGATATTTCTGTTATCGACTATTCAAAAGTTGCGTAATCAATATCTGAAATATTGAAATAAAAGTGGGCAATTTTGTATTTGCTCACTTTATTTTTATCTGAAAAAACAGGGAAACGCTTTCAATCTATTGCTTTTTTATCCGAATAAGGCTATAATAAATAGGATAACTTAAAAAGGAACGTGATACAATGCTTATAAGAATAGCAGGTACGGTCAGCGAGTCTATTGTAGACGGACCGGGAATAAGATATACAATATTTACACAGGGCTGTCCGCATCACTGTGAGGGCTGTCACAATCCCGAAACGCACGATTTCAGCGGCGGCAGACTTGCGGATACCGACAAGATATATAATCACATTGCGGAAAATCCTCTGCTGAAGGGTGTTACTTTTTCGGGCGGAGAGCCGTTCTGCCAGCCTGCACCGTTATATGACCTTGCAAAGAGGATAAAGGAGAACACAAAGCTCGATATAATGGCATATACCGGGTTTACTTTTGAGCAGCTTATTGAAAAATCAAAGACGGACGAGGATGTTAAAAATCTGCTGTCGGTAGTGGATATACTGGTCGACGGAAAATTTATACTTGCCCAGAGAAGCCTTGAACTTCATTTCAAAGGAAGCCGCAATCAGAGGATAATTGATTGCAAGAAATCACTGGAAACGGGTAATGTTGTAATTAAGGAGTTGTGATGAAGAAAAGAACGACAATTCGCATTTCTGCGTTTTTGCTGTGCTTATGCTGTGCTTTTTTCACCTCGTGTAAAGAGGATGACGGCAAGGGATATGTGTTCGGTTATGATATATCATCGAATCCCGGAAGCCTTGACCCTCAATACGCTTCGGACAGGGAATCATATCTTATAATCGGCTCAGTGTTCGAGGGCTTGTTCAGGATCGGAGCAGACGGCAATGCGGAAAAAGCAATGGCTGAAAGCTATACCGTTTCGGATGACGGGCTTACATATAGCTTCAAACTGAAGCAGGACAGATACTGGACAGATGTAAACGGCTACAACAAGAAGGTCACAGCCGCCGATTTTGTTTTCGGCTTCAGAAGATTATTCCTGCCGGAAACCAGAGCGCCGAAGGCATCGGAATATTTCTGCATAAAAAATTCCGATAAGATAAACAGCGGAGAAATCACCGACCTGTCACAGCTCGGAGTTACGGCGCAGGGAGATTATTCGCTTACAATAGAACTGCAATATACCGAGCCGTCATTAGCGATGCTTCTTGCTATGCCGGCGGCTATGCCGTGCAACGAGGAATATTTTATCAAGGCACAGGGCAAATACGGTCTTGATGCAGAGCGAACTGCGTCAAACGGCCCGTTTTATGTTAAGACGTGGAATTATGACGCTTGGAGCAACAATAACAATAACCTCGTTCTTCGTTACAGCGACAAGTATAATGAGCATGACGAGGTAACTCCGCTCGGACTTAACTTCTTCATTGAAGATAATCATATTACTGATTTCACCGACGGAACATCGCAGAGCATCGTTCTTTCAGGCAGTAAGGCAAAGAGCTATCTTGACAAAAATTATATCTATGACGAATTCTCGACCGCTGTTTACGGCATTACAATGAACACATCAAATTCGATATTCAAGAGCGATAAGCTCCGCTACGCCTTACTGTATGCGACCGATACCGCAGAACTTGAAATGCCTTTCGGATATACCGTTGCGGATGGAGCAGTACCTCCGTCCGTAAAAAATTCGCTCGGCAGCTATCGTGATGTTGTGGGCGGCAAGGCAGTGGTAAAGCCCGATGAGATAAAGGCATATACGGCATATCAGAGTGCGTGTGCCGGTATTGACAAGGCAGATTTGTACAGCGTCAATATAATCGCTGTAGAAAACCGTGACGAAGAAATAGGCGAATCGGTAAAGGGCATTTTACAGCAGTGGCAGGCAAAACTCGGAATGTATTGCAGTATCTCGTATATCAGCGAAAGCGAATATGACGAGAAGCTGAAAAACGGCGATTATACGCTTGCACTGACACGTCTTAACGGCAGTTATAATTGCCCTGAGGCGTATCTTAACAGCTTTACGGATAACGTGAACAAATACAGTGCTATGAACAGCGATTATTCGAAACTGCTCGAAAAAGCATCGCAGGCGAAGGATGAGAAGGCGGAATATGAGTTGTGCAGACAGGCGGAAAAACAGCTTATATCCGACGGCAGATTCATTCCCGTTGCATATATTACCGAATACTTTATCAGTACAAAAAACTGCGAAAATATAATTTATGACGCATTTACAGGACAAATTGACTATCGCAATGCGCTCTATTTCGACTGATAATATGACAGCAAAGAGAAAAAACGATAAAAATTGCGGGTATTGATTGACTTTTTATTATAGGTATGATAAAATCAATGTAAGTGTTTACAAAGGCAAAGGAGGCAAATTTGTATGGAAAATAAAACAGAATTACAGCCGTACAGCGTCCTTATGTCAGTATACAGCGGTGAAAAGCCTGAGTTTTTCGCTCAGAGCCTTGAAAGCCTGTATACACAGACTTATCCTGCGGATGAGATAGTTGTTGTATGTGACGGTGAACTTAACGAACAGCTTGACGGAGTGCTTGAGCAATACAGCAAAAAGTTCGGCGGTAAGCTGAAGATACATCGCCTTGAAAGTCACGGCGGCACGGCAAAATGTGCTAACACAGGGCTTGCTATTTGTAAGAATGAATATATAATGAAGATGGATTCCGATGATATATGCCTTGAAAACAGGGCGGAGAAGCAGATGACATATCTTGCACAACACCCTGAGGTGTCAATACTCGGCAGTTATATTCAGGAATTCGACAGCAATACAGGCAATGATATTGCTGTCAGAAAATCGCCGACAGAAAATGAAGCGATAAGAAAATTCGCAAAACGCAGAGCGCCGTTCAATAACCAGACGCTTGTATATAAAAAGTCGCTTGCGTTGTCGATAGGCGGATACTGCGAGGAGCTTGAACGCTGTGAAGATTATGACTTTATGGTGCGTATGCTGATTGGCGGTGCGATAGCTGCAAACATTCCCGAAGTGCTTGTACGCTACAGGGTAACGGCGGGAAATCTGAACCGCAGACGCAACTGGCGAAACACAAAGAGCTTTATTGCGGTCAGAAAAAAGATAAGGAAGATGGGCTTCTCCGGCTTTATGGATTTCCTTATTCCTTGTGCAAGCCAGATAGTTCTGTTTATCCTACCCGGCTTTGTGACCGGATTTATCTATAAAAAACTGCTCAGAAAATAAGAATGACCTTTGCAAAAGCAGAGGTCATTCTTATTTTCGGATATACAAATCCCCCGACTTTGAAAATCGGGGGATACGTTTTACTTAGCGGTAGTTACCGCCGCTCTTATATAGTTGCTGTACTTTGTTGAACTGCCGGAGGTCTTATATGCTCTGATTCTGAACGTATAAGTAGTGTTTGCCTTAAGTCCTTTTGCAGTGCAGGTAAGTGTACTGTTGCTTGTTGTCTTTGCTATCTGAGTCCACTTACCGCCCTTGTACTGTTCGACAATGTAGCCTGTAGCGGTTGTGTTTTTGTTCCACTTCAGAGTAGCGGTCGTTTTGGTAACAGATTTCTTTGTAAAGCCTGTTACATTCGTAACGCTCGGTGCGGATGTTCCCGCAGCAAGTCTTATATAAGCGGTTTCGGTGGTTTTGCCGTTTACCGTCTTGTATGTTTTGATGCGGAATGTGTAAGTTGTGCTTGCTTTCAGGTTCTTCGCAGTGTACGAAGTATTGGTGTTTGACGCTGTTTTTGTAAGCTGTACCCACTTTCCGCCTGTGTACTGTTCAAGAACATATCCTGTAGCGCATGAATTCCTGTTCCATTTTACAGTAATGCTTGAATCTGTAGAGGATTGCTTTGCAAAGCCCGTAACATTTGCAAGTGTGGTGGTACCTGCAACATTCGAATATAATCCGGTCAACACAGTGTCACCGTATCGGTACGCCCTGATTCTGAATGAGTAGGTCGTTCCGTTTATAAGGCCTTTTTCAGTATAGCTTGTTGTGTCAACAGGAAGCTCTGCTATATCGCACCACGATCCGTTCTTGTATCGTTCAACAAAGTAACCGACTTCACCTTCACATTTATCCCACTGTAACGTAACTGAATTTGTTGTAGCTGATTTTACCTTGAAGTTAGTAACATTTTTAACGACCAGCTTGGAAGTCCTTGCCGCAAAGCGTACATAATCGCTGTAGGCATAGATTCCCTTTTGGGTTTTATACGCCCTTATCCTTAAAGTGTAAACCGTATCCGGTTTCAGATCGTATAAATCGACCGCAGGATATTCACTGTCATTTATCTGTACCCACTTACCGCCTTTGTACTGTTCGGTAATATATCCATCGGCGTCTTCAACTTTATCCCAATTGATGAAAATTTCCGTGGTGGTTGTATGCCTTGCTGCGCAATTGGTAACACTTGCGGGAGGAGTCAGCTTTTCGGGTATCTGTTCCTTCTTGCCGTACTTTATTACAGCATCAACAAAAGCCTTATCATACCAGCCGAGTGTTGAACGGTTGAGGTGACCGTGGCATTCGCCTCTGTCACCGCCATTGAACACATTGTTATCCCACAGCATACAAGGTACGCCGTATTCGGCTGATTTGCCCATATAATACTGCGCCCACTTTAAACGTTCTGCTGCATTGTTTTTGTTGGAGGCACTGGTTTCACCGATTATGGCAGGGATACCCTTATCAATGAAAAGCGATTTTATTGTGTTGTACAGATAATCCACTTCATTTTTCAGATCATTCGTAAATTCAGCTGTGCCGTTTGCGTTAAGAGCAAAATTATAAGGTGTATATGCGTGTACCGACACGATAAGACGATTGGGCGTAGAATCATCCGGTAATTTGAAAGTTGATGTTGTACAGCCGTCTATGGATGCGGCATATCCAGGAACCATTATACATCTGTCGTTATTTTTGCCGCCTGCCGCACGGATAACGTCAACCGCTGTTTGATTGAGTGTGTTTATTACACTGATCGAATCAAGAACTGCACTGCTGGGATTATTTACAGGAAACCACCATTCATCGCCTGTGCCGACAAGTCTTGGCTCGTTGAGCGTTTCAAATACAAGATGCTGGTCGTAGTCCTTGAAATACTTTGCTACCTGCGTCCATATTGATTTTACGAATTTCACCGACTGTGTTTTATATGTAGATGAAGGGTAGTAGTACTGTGTGGATGTGTCGTGGTGAATGTTCAGGATAACGTACATATCGTTATCAATGCAGTAGTCTACAACTTCTTTTACTCTTGCAAGCCACTTAGAGTCGATAGTGAAGTTGTCGCCGGTCGTGTGGTTGCCCCACGATACAGGTACTCTTACTGTGTTGAAGCCCTGTGCTTTTACGGCGTCTATCATCGCCTTTGTTGTTTTCGGATTTCCCCATGACGTTTCGCTGTAAAGGCTGTTTCCGCCTCCTGTTGCGTCAAGAGTGTTTCCTAAGTTCCAGCCTGTGCCGATGTAGCTTACAAGCTCTGTTGCTGTGTTACCGCTCATCTCTGCCGCTGATGCGACCTGAGTAACACACATCGTCATCAAAGCCGCAATTGCAAAAATTGCTACGGCTGTAATGACAGAAAGGGTTTTCTTTGCTGTTGACATTTTTTCTCCTCTTTCCCGGTAATTTGCCATTATAACATTCCTATTATAATATTCTTTATATCAGAAAGCGGAGCCTGTTTTATGACTGCGCCTTCTTCAAAAGCAACACACGGCATACCATATACAACGCAGGAATCTTTGTCCTGACCTATCGTATATGCGCCGGATTTTCTCATTTCGGCAAGACCTGAAGCACCGTCACGTCCCATGCCTGTGAGAATTATACCTATAGTTCCTTTTCCTGTAACCTTTGCTACAGAACTGAACAAAACATCAACAGAAGGGCAGTGCCCCGAAACCTTTTCACCGGGCTTTGAGGTAACATATAACCCACCTGAATCCCTGTGCACTTCAAGCTGTTCCGAGCCGTGTCCGAGTATTATAAGACCCTGTTGCAGCCTGTCGCCGTTTTCAGCTTCTTTAGCGTTCATCTTGCATATGCGGTCAAGGCGGTCGGCGTACATTTTCGTGAATCCGACAGGCATATGCTGTACTATTACGATAGGCGGAGTATCCGCAGGAAGATCCTGCACAACTTCTATTATGGCGTCTGTACCGCCTGTGCTTGCGCCTATCGCTATCATTTCAATCTTACCGCTGTTGCTGTAAGGCTTGATTATATCGCTCCGCTTGCTTTTCTGCGGCGCTGTCGTTTTTTTGAAAAGAACAGCAGGATCGCTGCCGTCCGGCGACTGCATGATTTTATCAAAGTGCGGTTTATCGGCAGATTTACGCTCGAGCGTATTATGAGTGCCGTTATTGATGATAGCTATCAGCTCTTTTTCAAAAGCAACAAGACCCGCCGCACCGCCGCTTGTGTTTTTGATTGCACCAAAAAGCCCGAATCGCTTCGGGTCGGTCAGTATTCTGTCATTATTGGTTATGAGCACCGACGGAACATCGTTCAGTGCCGACGGCAGACGATAATATATATCCGCCATCAGATCGTTTATAACGGCAAAATCATAGTCTGCTTTTTCGGCAGAAAGAGAAAGCTGTTTATAGTCAACTATTTCAGATTTACAGTTATGCAGACTGCGGTCGATGATCGTTTTTGTGACCTGACTTACAGCTGCACTGGTTCCTGTTATAAGTATGCGTAGAGGCAAGACCTCACCTCCGTCTGCGGCATTATGCCGTCATATTGTGCAAAGCCGTTATTTAAGCGGTCTGCGGTAAATAGCAGGTTTAATATATTCATAATCGGTTGAATCTCTCGGAATACTTTCTGCGTGACCGATGAACAGGTATCCGCCCGGTCTTAACACATCGTAAAACCGCTTTACTAAAGCCAGTTTCGTTTCCATTTCAAAATAAATCATTACGTTACGGCAGAAAATCAGATCAAACGGAGCTTTTTTAAAGGGTATCGGCTCCATCAGATTGAACGTGCGGAAAATCACTTCGTTGCGAAGCGCCGGCTTTACCTTACATTTTTCGCTGTCTATCCTGTCAAAATACTTTTCAAGCCAGCCGGGCGGCAGATCCGTAAGTCCGCTTTCCAGATACACTCCGTTCTGAGCGCCTGCAAGCGTTTTCAGCGAAATATCGGTAGCGAGTATCCTTGTATCCCACGAGGATTTTTCACTGCCCAGAAATTCGCTTATGTGCATAGCCGTAGTGTACGCTTCTTCTCCGCTTGAACAGCCTGCGCTCCATATACGCATTGTTTTGCTTTTTGCGTTGGTCTGCTTTATAAATGGAAGAACGGTGCTTGTAAGGTAAGTAAAATGCTCCGGTTCACGCATAAAATAAGTATGATTTGTGGTCAGCTTTATAAGCAGACCGTCAAGCTCTTTACCGCTTCTGTCGTTCATACAGCAGTCAAGATACTCGTCATAGTTTTTGAATCCTCGCTCAAAAAGCATATTACCGAGTCTGCCCTCGATAAGTGTGCGTTTGTGAGAAAGGTTTATGCCGTAGCGCTCTCTCATGAATGATACCAGACGGTTGAATTCATTATCTGTTATTTTAAGCATTACGGCTCACCTGCCTTACTTCATTTCTTCGCTTGCGTGTTCGTCTATCAGTTTTGAAACGTCAAGGACGAGTTTTATTCCATCGTTCATTTCAAGAATGGACTTGATAAATTTATTTGAGTTTACACCGGTAAGCTCCGGTGTCTTTGATATATGCTGTTCGGTTACGGGGATAACGTCCGCAACGCTGTCAACGATAAGTCCGACCGATACATCATCACCTGTCGAAACGATGATTATGCAGGTGCGGTCGTTGAAAGGAATCTCTTCCTTGCCGAATCTGCTTCTTATGTTCACAACAGGAACGATCTTACTGCGGACATTGATTATGCCCTTGATATAAGACGGTACACCGGGTACGGCGGTTATGGGCGGCACTTCAATGATTTCGATGACATCGGGTATTTCAATGCCATATACCTGCTCGCCGATATAGAAGGTCAGTACCTTAGTTATTTCTGTATTCTGAGGATCTTTCTTTGCGTCCTCCATTGCCTTCTGCGTGTTCAGAAGTTCCTGTAATTTATCATTATAATTCTCTGACAAAGTAAAGCCTCCGTTTCCTTAGCCGATAAGATTGTTGACATCGATTATAAGCGATATTGTGCCGTCGCCCATTACGGTACAGCCCGACAGACCCTCCGCCTTGATATTGTACTGGCTGAGGTATTTCGGGAACGGTTTTACAACCACGGGCTGTTCGCCTATCAGCTTATCTGCAAACAGGCAGACATTCTTTCCGCCGACATCGACAAGAAGCAGGATACCGTCCTCAAGCTTTGTGACCTCGGTCGGCATATTGAACTTTTCGTGCAGACGGAGGATAGGATAGCACACGCCTCTTATCATTATCATTTCGCCCTGCTTTGTATCGTTGAGCAGCTGGTTGTTTGCAACCATAAGGCTTTCCTTGATAGATGAGATCGGCACTGTGAATATCGTAGAGCCGACTTTCAGCTTCATACCCTCGACAATGGCAAGAGTAAGCGGAATTCTGATGATGAAGCTGGAGCCTTTGCCCTCTTCGCTTTCAACGGTAAGTGTACCACCGCACTGTTCGATATTACTGCGTACAACGTCCATACCTACGCCTCTGCCGCTGTATTCCGTAACCGTATCATTGGTCGAGAAGCCGGGCAGGAGAATCATGTTCTGGATCTCCTTCGTTGTATATTCGCTTTCGGGCTTTGTAAGAAGTCCGTTTTCCTTTGCCTTTTCAAGAACCTTTTCGCAGTTGATGCCTGCACCGTCATCTGAAACGGTGATGATAACTTCACCTGCCGAGTGCTTTGCAGACAGCTTTACAGTACCCTTTTCGGGCTTACCCTCGGCAATGCGGACATTTATATCGTCCTCTATGCCGTGATCCATACAGTTTCTTACAAGGTGCATAAGAGGATCGTTCAGGTTATCTACTATGCTCTTGTCAACCTCGGTCGTTTCACCTTCAAGAACAAGCTCTGCTTCCTTGTTCAGCTTTATCTTCATATCACGGACAATTCTGCCCATCTTCTGAAATACGCCTGCAAGGGGTACCATTCTGATAGACATTACAGTATCCTGAAGCTCATCTGTCAGCTTTCTGAGCTGTCTTGCCGCCTTTGAGAAGCTCTCAAGCTCAAGACCCTCAAGATCCGGGTTTGCTATTACCATTGACTCGGTCGTTATGATTTCACCGACAATATCATGCAGTGTGTCAAGCTTTGACAGGTTTACGCTGATAAGGCTATGCTTCTGACCGCCGTTAGCCTTTTTAATGTCCTCCTGAGCCTTTGTGACCGCACTCTTTGCGGCAGGCTTTGCAGGAGCAGGCTGAGCCTGCGGCTTTTCTTCCGTCTTTGCAGGGGCGGCAACGGGAGCAGCCTCTTTAACCGGTGCGGGAGCAGGCTTTTCTTCGGCATGTGCCGCAGACGGTGTGTCTATTATTTCGTAAGACTCAACGTTGACTGCACCTTCTATAGCTTTAATTACCGTATCATTATCTCCGTCAAAGCCCTTGAAGGTCACAAGGAAACCGTTCTCGACAATATCCTTTGCCGTATCCGCATTGGATTCAACATCGGGAGGAGTACAGCTGATAACTTCGGCAACATCCTTTATCTTTGTCAGCAGAAGGAAAGCACGGAGGTTCTCCATCTTACAGCCGTCCTCGAAGAATACACGGACGGTCATGCTTCCCTCAACGTTGCTTCCTGCAGGAGCGGCAGATGCTTCCTGCTTTGCCGCAGGAGCGCTTTCCGCAGGAGCGCTTTCCGAAGGAGCGGCACCGCTTTCCATTGCTTTTAATCTTTCCGTTGCGTCTTCGAGCTTTTTGAACGTTTCCGAGAAGTCGGTAGGCGTATAGTCGTCATCCCCCGAATTCTGTATATACTCGATTTCAGCCTTGTATAGATCGGAAACCTCAAATATAAGTTCATATACAAAATGTGCATCCTTCGCAATTTCGGGCTTCTCCCTTATTACAAAGAACATATCCTCGCCCTTGTGCGCAAGATGCTGGAGATTTTCAAATCCCATCATTGCAGACGAGCCTTTGATTGTGTGCATTATTCTGAATATCTCGTTGATATCCTCCTGCGAGAATACATTTGCATCCTCTGTTCTGAGAAGAATTTCATCGAGCTGTTCAAGCAACGTATTGGTTTCAAATATGTACATTTCGAGCATGGATTCCATGCCGGGTTCAACCTTTGCCATATACAAAACCGCCTTTCCCTGATTTTTTTATTTTACAATCGTAAGATTGATATTGATAAATCCCTTGAAATGTGCTAAACTTAAAGTCAAGCAATGCGATGCACGGCTTTAAAATGTGCATCTGAAAGGAAATATATATGCCCAACATTCCACAGATTACGGCTCCTGTTTCCAACAGTAAGAGCTATTCGTTCACTAACCGGCAGTATGACGGTAATATAGAACCGTTTGATATGGTCGAGCTTGCTCAGCCTATCAAAGCATCTACGGCGCAGGATAACGATTCCGCCGCCGCTATGATGATGGGCAGAAAGAATCTCGCTCCGCTTACTGTTCAGATAAAAGATCCCACTATGGCGGTCGAAACGCTCAAGAACCTGTTAAGTTCGGATCTGCTCGAGCAGACGATGATCAACGGTTACACAGAGCTTTACGACGATATGGATGAGCTTATCAAGAGCTTTTATCTTGCTCCCGAAAAGCTGGTCCGTGAGATTCAGAACCAGGAAAAGCAGAACACGATGTTCAGCGGTGATGAGTTTTACAAGCTGCTTCACGGTATCCTCAAGACCACCACAAGCCCCGATATAAAAGAAAGTATCGGTCAGCTGCTGAAAGCACTCAACTATTCGTCAAACAAGCAGGAGATACTTAATGCACTCGGTGCGAATCTCAAATTCCTGTCCGAATATTTTTCACCGAACGAGTCGCTCTCCCGCAAGCTCTCCGATTTGTCTTCACAATGGAAGAGCAGTAGTGCGGCTGATATGTTCGAGCCGCTCAAGAGTGAAACGCTCGCACTGCTGAAGGACGTTTCCGCAAGTCTTCTGAACGATGAAAGAACACAGACGTTCATTCCGCTCATAATACATAATCTTTCACGCTACAACACCAACAACGGTATGCTCAAGGAGAGCTTTGCAAATCTCCTTGCATATATTCCGTCTGACGATATGCGTAGGGAGCTGTCTGTTGCATTTGGAAATCTTCTTAAAAAGATTTTCAGCAAAAAACAGCTCAGCGAGATGTCGGATATTCCTGATAGTTATAATAATACACTAAATCAGTCCGAAAATCAAGACTATTTAAGCATTTTTGACAATAAAGCTGAAAAATTATCTCTGTCTTTGTTTATTAAGTCACATTTATCCGATGAAAGCTATCTTGCGGAGCTGGATTTGTCCAGGGATAAGCTGGAATTTCTGACATCGCCGTTTGATGAAGGAAAACAATCCGGATTGCAGACACTTAAGAATATAATAATGGCAATGCTGACAGGCACTGACAGCCGACAGATTATTCCTGCGGTACATCGTGATTTTCAGGGGATCAAGGATATGGCGGCACTTGTCGATTATCTCAACGAGATTCTCCGTGAAATGCCGGATATACCTCAGCGTGACACGCTTTTTGAGTTTTTCACCAATATAGTAAATGAGATGGCACAGCGTAAGGAACTGCCGCCTTCGAGCAATATCCCTTCCGCACCGTCTACTCTTGATAAGCTGACCGATTTTATCGGTAAGAATATAAATCACGAGGCTATTCAGTCGCTGGACGATTTCAATGCGTCAAATCTTCTGCAGAGCCTTCTCAATGCACCGGGTGTATTCACACCTCTTGCGCACTATATCCTGCCGTTGCAGATCGAGGATACAAAGGCGTTCGGCGAGTTGTGGGTCGATAACGATGAGAACAACCCCAACAACACGCCTGTCGGACAGAAGAATTATCACTTGTTCCTGACATTTGACGTTGAATCTATAGGACGTTTTGAGGTCGATATGTACGCACTGGGTGAAAATATCAATCTGTCGCTTCTTTATCCCGAAAAGTTCGGCTTCAAGATAAAAAGGCTTAGCGATAAAATTGACCTTATAATAAGGAATATCGGCTATAAGCCCGCAAAATTTGAAACTGCGGTGCTGAGAAAGCCTCATGTGCTGACAGAGGTTTTCCCGAAAATAATTGACAGGAGGAAGGGTCTTAATGTCCAAGCGTAATTTAGGAAAGCAGGCTGCGGCGGCGCTTAAGTACAATCCCGACCTTAACTATGCTCCGGTCGTGGTAGCGTCCGGCCTTGGCGAGCTTGCGAAGAAGATTATAAATATCGCAGACGAGAACGGCGTTCCCGTTTACCGTGACGACAGCACGGCGGCGCTTCTTGTAATGCTCAACAGCGGTGAAACGATACCGGTCGAGCTGTACAGAATTATTGCGGCTATCTATGCGGAGGTCGTTTACTCCGCCAATGATATGAAAAAAGGCAAATAAGCCAAATACAAAAGAAAGAAGACAAAAGAAATGGTAAAGACAAAAAATCTCACATTAATGGTTACGGCAGCTGTGCTTGCCGCACTTACCTGTGTTGCGACAATGGTGGTACAGATACCTATGCCGCTAAAGGGCTATGTAATGGTGCTTACATCGGTATGGCTTATCGGCTCGCCGTGGGGAGTTGCGGCGGCAGGCATAGGCTCTGCGATGGCGGATCTGCTTACAGGTTATGCTTATTATGCGCCTGCAACGCTGATAATCAAGGCACTTATGGCAGTAGCGGCATTCTACATTGCAAAGTGCTTTATGAACGGCTCTTATTTCAAGTCGCTTGTCGGCAAGGTAATCGGCGGCGCTGTGGCAGAAATAATTATGGTGGCAGGCTACTTCGTTTATGATATTATATTTTACAGCAACGTAGCAACAGCGGCGGCAGGCATTTTAGGAAACGCAATACAGGGCGCTGTAGGGCTTATAGCAGGTGTGCTTCTGACAGTTGCACTTGAAAAAGCAGGAACGAAGAAATTGCTCGGTTTTGATAAGTAAATCATTCATTATAGTCAGGTGGCGAAGGTAATTATACCATTCGCCGCCATTTTTTGACCGTTCGTGCCATATTTGTTGAAATTCTCTTTATGGAATGTTACAATTGTATGATAGATAAGTAATGCATATCATTACTTGAAATTTCCCGGATAAGGAGAGACGAATGAAAAGAACACTTTCAAATAAAATCATAACTTGCATAGCAACATCTGCTGTGCTTGCAGTCGGCACGTTGTCATTTACAGTAATCAACGCAATTGCCGATGAAGCGGTGAGTTATTACGGACTGTCCGCAGACGGTACTGTTATAAGCGGAACGGTAACTGATTATACAAAGATAGCTTCAACTGATACTGCATGGGGCATTGCCGGCAAAGAAACGTGGTATGTGGCTGACGGTATCGTTAATATCATCACAACAACCTATGATTATGACAACCAAAAAAATATATATAATCCTGTAGAAATTAAAGGAAATGTAAATGTCATACTCAAGAACGATGCAGTGGTAAGTGTAGTGAACGGTATTGCCGGCACAGACGCAACAATAACTTTTTATAGTGAGAGTGAAAACGCAAGCGGTGTTATTGGCTTTATCGGAGCGTACGGTGATAATGGCGGATGGGGTACTACGGATAGCGGTTCCGATAAGGCTAACGGGGATAACGGTGAGGACGGCAAAGTTGCGGTAAATGTTTCGTCGTTCACGGTTGCAGGCGGCACAGTAACTGTTATCGGCGGCAATGGCGGTAAAGGCGGCGATGCAGGTTATAACACTGACTACGATACAAATGAAAAGTATTACGGCATTGGCGGCGACGGCGGTAACGGCAGTGCGGCTATAACCGATAACACAAAGGTGTATCTTAATGGCGGCAAACTTAACGTTACAGCCGGCAGAGGCGGAAACCCCGGTACAAATACCAATGTACCGTCTGAACAGCAGGATAATTATAATGGCAAGCCGGGAAATGACGGAACATCGGTAAGCGGAATATACGCAGTAAACGGTATTCTCAATGTCAATAAGCTCGATGATTCCGATGCCGCCAATACTTCTGGCGATTTTAAGCTCCTGTCTGTGAACGGTTACGAAAATGCAAAGCTTGATATAATCGGTCACGGAACGGCAAAGGTAACCGACGGCACTGTTATTGAAACCTACGGCGATATTTCCGTAGCAGGTACTCTGTCTGTCGATAACGGTACGATACTCACAAACGGCAGTATCACAAAAGCCGACAGTGCGGCACAGATAACAAAGACGAACGGCGGTGTTATCCGCAGGTTCACACCTGCTTCCGGTGCCGGATATACGCTGGATTATGCAAGCGGTAAGTGCATTGCGGAAACCGGCTATAAAATAAAGCTGTCGGGCGGAAATGCTTTAACCGATGTTGCCGATGCCTACACAATAGTATCGGAATCAAACAGACTTAATATTGTCCGCATCGGTGACGGTGAAATAATAGATGACAGCGAGCCATGCACAAATGTAATGCCCTATTGCATAAAGGCAAATAATACGAATGAAACAACCGTAACGGACGGAAATGTCTTTGCTGTAGCAGGAGATTCTTCAAGGTTTACGTTTGCACTGAACGATCCCGATGAATACCGTTTCTCAGGCGTTAATGTAACAGATATTGACGGTAATGCGATACCTGACAATATGTACACGTTTGACAGCACGACAGGTGAGTTCATAGCACTTTCGGTTGATCGCAACCTTATCGTGACTGCAGACGCAAGTCTTAAAGATGTTGAAATATCTGTAACAGACAGTGAAAACAATCCTGTGTCAACTGTTGACATCGGTACAGATTTTGATAACGGCAACCCGACAAAGACAGTTTCGCTCAAGGTGAAAGTCACAGAGGGCGGTTCTATAGCAAAGTACAGAGTAGTAAAGGAATCAGACCTTAATAAAGCAAGCGGTGTCATAACTGATACTTCTTCGTTCACAGTATCATACACTGCCGGCGATGATTGGGGTACTGCCGATGACGGCTCTTCAAAGCTTGCAAAGGGCGCAACTGCAACATTCACAGTTAAGCCCGACAGCAATTTAGCCACAGGAACTTATACCGAAGATTTCATCGTTATAACAGACAGAACCGCTTATGCGGATGCGTCTGCAGGCACTCAGGATAAGGCTCTGGCACGTTTCACGCTGACTTATAAGGTTGAACACGAGAGTGACGGTAAACTGTATTATTCCGATCTTACCGGACACTATAGTCTTTGTAAGAACTGTCAGGCAAAAATCAATAAAGAAAATCATACATTTGATATAAAGACCGTAAACGAGGATACGCTTGCACTTCCTGCAGATTGCGTAAATCCTGCCAAGTATTTCTATTCGTGCGAATGCGGAGCACACACGAATGACACAACGCTTGTATTTGAAAGCGGTGCTCCAAGCGGTCACAAATTCGGTGAGTGGAAAGAAAGCAAGGCGGCAAATTGTGAAGAAGGCGGTAAGGAAAAGCATATCTGCTCCGTATGCCAATTTGAAGAAGAACGTGATACAGCACCGCTCGGACACGATTGGAATGCCGAATACACAACAGATGTAAAACCCACTTGTACAAAGCCCGGTTCAAAGTCGATACATTGTTCAAGATGTGATGCGACAAAGGATGTAACAGAGATCGAACCGACAGGACATTCATTTGGTGAGTGGACGGTATCAAAAGACTCTACCTGTGTTGCAGGCGGTCAGAAAACAAGAAAATGTGAGATCTGCGGATACACTGAATATGAAGATACCGATATAGACCCGGACGCTCACGATTGGGAAGAGGATTACACGATAGACAAGGAACCTACCTGCACGACCGAAGGCTCTAAATCCATCCATTGCTCACGCTGTGACGCAACAAAGGATTCAACGGTTATCCCCGTTACAGATCACACCTACGGCGAATGGGAGGTAGTAACGCCTTCAACCTGTACTGAAAACGGCGTTAAGAAACACGCTTGTATCCATTGCGGTTTCGAACAGACCGGAATTATAGAGCCGGCGCACGAATGGGAGGATTCCCGTACTGTTGATATTGCACCGTCATGCACTGAGCAAGGCGAGGATTCTGTACATTGCAGAAATTGCGATGAAAGAAAAGACATAAAGGAGATTTCTCCGAAGGGACACGACTGGTCCGAGTGGAAAACTCTCGTTGAGCCGACAATCACATCTGAGGGTAAAGAGTACAGAGCCTGCAACGTTTGCGGCATCAAGGAGGAGAAAGCACTTCCTAAGCTTAGCGGTAAGAAGGAATGGAAACACGATAAGAATAAGCACTGGCACGTTGATGACAATGGCAATATAATCGATGCTGACGACCACGAGTTCAAGTGGGTGGTAGATAAAGAACCTACCGCCACAGAGCCGGGTATAGGCCATTATGAGTGTATAGCCTGTGCATTTGAAAAAGCACCCGAAGAATTCGGAAAGAGAAACCCCGAAACAGGCGCATCGTCACTTGCCGCCTGGATTGCGGTAGCGGCTGTTGCCGGCGGAGCAGTTCCTGTAACGTATAAGGCAAGAAAGAGAAAGAATAAGTAAGTAAAAACATCGCAGAGCAGACGAAAGTCTGCTCTGTATTTTTGCACACAAAAATGCCCTGCAACGTCTGAAATACGTTGCAGGGCAGATTTTATGCGATTTTAATGTTAAATTCTGAAGTAGTCAACGCCACCCTTGAACAGAAGCTGTTCCTTGTTGCCGTCAACATTAACGCAGGTGTCTGAACTTATACGCTCTGTATGACCCATCTTACCGAGTACACGTCCGTCGGGAGAAATGATACCCTCGATAGCGCACATCGAGCTGTTGGGATTGTATGCAAGATCCATTGTAGGCTCGCCGTTAAGGTCAACATACTGAGTAGCAATCTGACCGTTTTCGATGAGCTTTGCGATAACCTCGTCGCTTGCTACAAAACGTCCTTCGCCGTGCGAGATCGGTATGTTGTAAACCTCGCCCACCTTGCAATGCATAAGCCACGGTGACTTGTTGGTGCAAATCTTAGTAAGAGCAAGCTGTGACTGGTGTCTGCCTATGGTGTTATATGTAAGCGTGGGGCTTTCGCCTGACAGAGGAACTATCTTGCCGAAAGGTACAAGACCAAGCTTGATAAGAGCCTGGAAGCCGTTGCATATACCAATCATAAGACCGTCACGGGCATAGAGCATATTCTCTACAGCATCCTTGATCTTAGGATTGCGGAAGAATGCGTTGATAAATTTAGCCGAGCCTTCGGGTTCGTCACCGCCTGAGAAACCGCCGGGAACAGCTATCATCTGGCTGTTTTCGATTCTCTTTGCAAATTCGTTTACGCTGTCTTCCATATTCTTTGCAGAAAGGTTTCTGATAACGAATATTTCAGCTTCACCGCCGTATCTGTTGAATGCGGCAGCCATATCGTATTCGCAGTTAGTACCAGGGAATACGGGGATAAGTACCTTAGGCTTTGCGATAGTGCCGGGAGCCTTGTTGATAAGTAAGTCGCAACCCTTGTCGTAAGCAACCGATACGGGCCTCGGCATTTCGGGGAGCGAATTCTTGAAGATAGGTTCAAGAACAGCGTCATACTTCTTCTCAAGATCTGCAATGTCAAGCTTGACATCGCCTGCCGTAATCGTGTAGTCGCTCACTGTTTCACCGATAAGCTCTGCGCCCTCTATTGCGCCCTTAGCCTCGATGATGAATGCACCGTAGTGCAGACCGAACAGCTTTTCATCGTCCATAGCTTTAAGCTTTGCACCGATTCTGTTACCGAGCGACATCTTGAAGATACCTTCTGCAATACCGCCGTGAGCCAAAGTCCATACTGACAGGGCAGTGCCGTCGGCAATTGCCTTTTCTACTGTAGCAAATACCTTCTTGACGCTGTCAAAGTCGGGCATACCGTTTTCATCGTATGCAGGTGCAATGTAGTAAATATCACTGCAGGGGAGCTTGAATTCGGCGGAAATTATCTTGTCTGACTTTGCAGTTGAAACTGCGAAAGAAACGAGCGTGGGCGGAACATCTATATGCTCAAATGTACCCGACATTGAGTCCTTGCCGCCTATAGCACCGCTTGAGAGTGCAATCTGAGCCTTATATGCACCGAGAAGTGCGGCAAAAGGCTTGCCCCAACGCTCAGGATCGCCCTGTGTACGTTCAAAATATTCCTGGAATGTGAGCCAGCATTTTTCGCTCTTACCGCCTGCGGCTACTACCTTAGCCATACTCTCGACTACTGCAAGAGCGGCTGCGTGATAGGGCGACTGACGGCTTACGAAAGGATCAAAGCCCCATGCCATTATGGAAGCTGTCTTTGTGTTGCCCGAAAGTACGGGGAGCTTTGCCGCCATAGCCTGTACGGGTGTCTGCTGTGTCTTGCCCGAATAAGGCATAAGTACAGTACCTGCGCCGATCGTTGAGTCAAAGCGCTGTACAAGACCCTTCTGAGAGCATACGTTAAGGTCGGTAACGAGCTTTTCCCATTCTTCCTTAGTGTTGTGTCTGCCTGTAGAATAGCTTACCGTTGGAGCGGGAACATATATATCCGTGTGCTTTTCTGCACCGTTTGAATTTAAGAATTCTCTTGAAATGTCGCAGATAGTCTTACCGTTCCAGTTCATCTTGAGTCTGGGGTTTTCGGTAACTACCGCAACTGGAGTAGCCTCAAGGTTTTCCTTGCCTGCAAGAGCGATGAACTTGTCAACATCGTTCTTGTCAACTACAACTGCCATTCTTTCCTGCGACTCAGAGATGGCAAGCTCTGTTCCGTCAAGACCGTCGTACTTCTTGGGAACTGCGTTGAGGTCGATTTCAAGACCGTCAGCAAGCTCGCCTATAGCGACGGAAACACCGCCTGCACCAAAGTCGTTGCAACGCTTTATCAGCTTTGTTGCGTTCTTGTCACGGAATAATCTCTGGAGTTTTCTTTCTTCGGGAGCGTTACCCTTCTGAACCTCAGCACCGCAGGTTTCGAGCGATTCAACGCTGTGCGACTTTGATGAGCCTGTAGCGCCGCCGCAACCGTCACGGCCTGTTCTGCCGCCGAGCAGAATGATTATATCACCGGGGACGGGGCGTTCACGGACAACGTTCTCAGCAGGAGCGGCACCGATTACAGCACCAATCTCCATACGCTTAGCCATATATCCGGGGTCATATATCTCGGCAACGTGACCTGTTGCAAGACCGATCTGGTTACCGTATGACGAATAGCCCTGTGCGGCTGTTGTTGTTATCTTTCTCGGAGGGAGCTTGCCGGGGATCGTCTTGTCAACAGGGAGCAGGGGATCCGAAGCGCCCGTTACACGCATAGCCTGATAAACGTAAGAACGACCCGAAAGCGGATCTCTTATAGCACCGCCGAGGCAGGTTGCCGCACCACCGAAAGGTTCGATCTCAGTGGGGTGGTTGTGAGTTTCGTTTTTGAACATGATGAGCCACTGCTCGTCCTTGCCGTCAACGTCAACGGTTATTTTTACGGAGCAGGCATTTATTTCTTCACTCTCGTCAAGGTCGGGGAGAAGACCGTCTTTTTTCAGCTTTCTTACTGCGGCGGTCGCAATATCCATAAGGCAGACAGGCTTTGCGCTTCTGCCAAGCTCCTCCTTGTCGAGCTTGTATTCCTTATAAGTTTCGGCAATGTAGGGAGCGTCAATCTTCGCATTGTCGATTATTGTTCCGAATGTTGTATGACGGCAGTGATCCGACCAGTATGTATCTATCATTCTGATTTCGGTAAGGGTAGGATCTCTCTGCTCTTTCTTGAAATATTCCTGACAGAACTTTATATCGCCAAGATCCATAGCAAGTGCGTACTTCTTGATAAACTGAGCAAGCTCGTCTTCGGAAAGACCGATAAATCCGTCAAGCACAGCTACATCCTTCGGAATATCATATTTTACATCAAGCGTTTCATACTGCTCAAAGCCGCATTCTCTTGCTTCTACGGCATTTATGAGATAGTGCTTTATCTTAGTAAAATCCTCATCTGAAATATCGCCCTTAAGGATATACAGCTTTGCGTATTTAACTGTGGGACGTTCGCCCTGGCACAGCATCTGTATACACTGAGCGGCTGAGTCTGCTCTCTGATCGAACTGACCGGGTAAAAACTCGGTTGCGAACATCTTTTCATCAGCCTCAATCTCAGGCAGTGAATAATAAACATCGTCAACAGGCGGTTCTGAGAATACGGTGGGAGTAGCTTTTTCAAAATTCTCCTTTGTGATACCCTCTGCATCGTAACGGTTTACGATACGCACATCCTTGATACCTTTAATCTGAAGTGCGGTTTTAAGGTCTGAGAGAACAGCTTTTCCCTCAACGGCAAACTGCGGTTTCTTTTCCACATAAATGCGATAAACTGACATAAACTTCCTCCGTCGTTTTTTGTGATAGTGCCACAGGCTTTTGCAAGCGTGTAAAGGCACAAAACTATCAATACCTTTTAATTATACTACAATATCTGCCCGATTACAAGCATTTTATTTCTTCTCCGACACAAAAATCACTGCCCGATGCTCCTGTAATTTGTACAGTAATTATATCCTGCCTGTTTGCGTCACTGCCGTATATGCGCACGGGAACGTACTGCGGGGTAAGGCCGTTTGCGTATTCTTCACTTTCCCTGCGCTGAATAAGCACCTTTTCCGTCTTTCCCACGCACGAGCGGAAATATTCCTCTTTCAGCTTTTTTGCAAGGCTGCTCATAGCGTGGTATCTCTTTACGGCAATATCATGTGCAACGTGGTCTGTGCGTCTTGCCGCCGCTGTACCCTCTCTGATCGAGTAGGTAAAAACGTGCATTGCCGCAAAACCGACTTTTTGGGCAAATTCGCAGGATTCTTTGAATTCTTCGTCGGTTTCCCCTGCAAATCCTACCATAATATCGGTGGTTATCGCACAATCGGGAAACGCTTTTCGCAGCCTCAGGACTATATCATAGTATTCATCGGGCGTATAATGCCTGTTCATACGCTTCAATGTAGCACTGCTTCCGGACTGGAGCGACAGGTGAAAATGCGGACATAGCTTCTTTTGCGCCGCCATTCTTGCTATATCCTCATCGGTAAGCAACTCCGGCTCAAGCGATGACAAACGTACACGCTCCACTCCGTCCACCGAGCATACCGCCTCTATTGCGTCCGCAAGCCTCAGCCCGATTTCCTGACCGTAGCAGGAAAGGTTGATGCCGACAAGCACCATCTCCTTATGACCGCACGATACCTGAAACCTTACTTCCTCGGTTATATCCTGCAAGGAACGTGACCTTACAGAGCCTCTGGCGGTAGGTATTATGCAGTAACTGCAGAATCTGTCACAGCCGTCCTCAATCTTTATAAATGCTCTCGTCTTGCCCATATCGGCGTTTTTCTGCTTTTCGTATTGCTTTTTGACGGGTCTTGGCGGTATGGCAACCTGCTTTACCTTGTTGCCGGTAAATACGTCTATCATATCCGCAATGCTGTCTTTATGCTCGGTACCCGTTACTATATCGGCTGACAGCTTTGAAGCCGTTTCGGGAAAAGCCTGCGGAAAACAGCCCGTAAGCACGACTATCTTCATAGGGTCGTTGCTTTTTATCCTGTTTATAAGCTGTTTCGCTTTTTTGTCGCTGTTTTCCGTCACTGAACAGCTGTTTATTATAACAATATCCGCCGTAAAAATATCGTCTGTTTTCTCGTATCCGTGTTCGTCCATAGCCTTTGCTACCGAAGCGCTTTCATATTGGTTGACCTTGCACCCGAAGGTCTGTACAGTATATCTGATAATATCACTTCCATAATAAATTGTGGTTAGTTTCACCAAAACTAAACTCCCGACAGCCTAATTATACTTTATTATTACGAAATTTGCAAGCTGTGGCGATTTTTTGACAATAATACTCTTGACCGTATCGTGAAATGTGTTATTATATAGCTGTAAGGAGCGATAAGCACTTACAGTGATAAGGCGGAAACGGGAAATCAGGCTAACGGTTATCTCCGATTGAAAAAATTAAGTAAAATCAGTTAAAAGCAATTGACAACCGCCTTACATTTTGGTAAAATGAAATCAATCGGTCAGGAGCCGAAATTTGACCTGAAATATGAAAGGTAGGTTTTTTGTATGAAAACAGCTAATATCAGAATCAATACTATTGAAGACGTTAAGAATTTCGTAACAACAGTTACAAAGTGTAACTACGATGTTGACATCGTAAGCGGCAGATATGCAATTGACGCAAAGTCAATAATGGGTATCTTCAGCCTGGATCTTTCAAAGCCCCTCGAGCTTCGTGTTCACAGCGATGATTGCGATGAGCTTATGGCTGAGCTTGACAAGTATATCGTTAAGTAATCTGTGATGCTTAATAACGAGAGCCGCCGTGCTATCTGCACGGCGGCTTTTTTGTGCCTTATTCGGTTACGGTTATCGAATTAGCGTATTTTATTTTGCACACAACGGTGTTCTTATCGCCCGACAGCATTCCTATGCGGCTTCCGTTTGAATAGAGAATATCTCCGTCTGAAAGCAGTCTGTAATCCATTATCCGCTTTTTTAAAACGGTTATATTACCGCTTTTATCACGCTTTACAAGCTCCCAGTCCGATGGGATTATACCGTCGTCTGCGTCACCGCTCAGCTGTTTTTCGGCTTTTATCAGATTTCCCTCGATGAAGGCTTCACGCTCGTCTGCGGCTTTGCTCTTTGCCGGATTTTTACCGCCGGTACGCAAAGGTTCTCCGCCGAACGCCATTGAAAACACGCTTAAAAATCCGCCGATAGCTTTGATTATCCTGACAGGGAACATCAGTATATCCATTGCCAGATTGCTTTTCTGCTTTGTCGGAACGTATTTTCTGCGTATGTAGTATATGTTTCCGTCGGCATCATCCTGCGGTTTTATGCAGTCGAATCCTTCCTCTGCGATAAATTCGTCTATTGTTCCGCTCCGTGTATCGAAAAGACATATCGTACACGGGCTTTTTTCCGCAATCTCACCTCCGCCGCTTGTCGCAAAGCCCATAGCCGTATAGTAGATTATATCGCTGTTCCTGCGTGAAATAAACGGGTGCGTTTCGCTGGTAAACCCTTCTGTGAGCTGTTCAAAACTGCCGTTTTTCGTATCGACAAGGGCAATGTGATTTTCGTAATACCCGTTTCCTGCGCTGACTACGCACTTCCCGTCATAGCAGTCAATATCGTTGATTATTTCTTCACGGTTTGCGAAAATATAGTTTTCTCCCTCGCTATCCTTGAAGTACATACCGCCGACATTATCCGCAAAAGTCGTGTATATCAGCCTGTCACCGCACGAACCGATGCCCCTGAGCATATCGAATGCTTCATTTTCGCCGTATTCCTTCTGCTCAACGCCCATGAACTTTGCACCTTTACCTGTGGTTTTCCATTCATCACGAGCCTTCATCTTACGCACTGCGTCACGGTAGCTCTCCACACGCTCACAGTGAACGAGGTGTTCCTTGCCGTTTTCGATATTATAAAGCTCGCCTTCCGATAGGCAGTAAATATTCATATTATTCCCCCAAAGCAGTTATTTTTGTCCGTAATATGCGTTAGCGCCGTGCTTTCTCAGATAGTGCTTATCAAGAAGCTCCTGCTGCATAGGCTCGATATTTCTGTCAAGCAGAAGGTTGAACATGGCCATCTTTGCGACATTTTCAAGCACGACCGCATTGTGTACAGCGTCGATTGCGTCCTTGCCCCAGGCAAAAGGTCCGTGAGAGTGTACATTTACTGCAGGTACGGAATCGGGATCGATGTTACGCTTTTTGAACGTATCAATGATTATCGTGCCTGTTTCCTTTTCGTATTCGCCGCCGATAGCTTCGGGCGTCATCTTGTCGGTGCAGGGTATAGCACCGTAGAAATAGTCGCCGTGCGTTGTGCCGAGTGCAGGAATATCAAGTCCGCTCTGCGCAAAGGTCGTACTCCACTGAGAATGCGTATGAACTATACCGCCGATGTTAGGAAATGCCTTGTACAGTTCAAGATGTGTCGGCGTGTCGCTTGACGGTCTTAAATCACCCTCGACCTGCTCGCCGTCAAGAGTTACTACAACAAGATCGTCTACCGTCATACCGTCATATTCAACGCCGGATGGCTTTATTACGACAAGTCCTCTTTCACGGTCTATCCCCGATACGTTGCCCCATGTGAATGTTATAAGGTTGTATTTCGGAAGCAGTAGATTTGCTTCAAGCACCTGCTTTTTGAGCTTTTTCAACATAATGCCGTCCTCCTGTTTTATTTGCATTTTTTGACGAACCTTCCGTCCATTTTCTTTATAAAATAGTTTCTTACATTCAGCGTTTCCTGCGGTGTAAGCTGATTTTTCGGCAGGCAGAACGCAAGGTTATATCTGAAATAGATTATAAAGCACTTTTCAATCTCGTATATCTTGAAAATCGTATTCCACTGTGCGTTTATATCGGTAGCTGTCCTTCCGCCGAACACCCTTACCGATGCCGCATCATAGCTGAAGGTACGCTTTGCGTTAAGCACCACCTTGCCGTACTTTATACCGTCCTTTGCTTTCTTTGAAATGATAAGAACATCGGCAAGAATTACCGCAACGCAAATAAGGCATACAGCCGCCGAAATATACAGCGGAATTATTCCCGCAAGTCCGATAACGAGCGATGCCACAGCAAGTACCGCCATAGCGATAAACAGAATGTTATTCGACTTTTTGAGCGAGTATTCGGTAAATTTTACCAATGTGCGGTAGTCCTCCGCAGTAGTTGTTATCTCCTTTGAGAACAAGTTTTATTCTTCCTTTCGGTTATTATTGATTTCTTCCGAGCTTACAAAGCTGTCGTTTTTTCTTTTCGGCTCGGGTGTAATGTCGGTTTCTGCTTTTGTTACAGGCGTTTTTTCTTCGTCAAGGACTTTGTATATCTCATCTTTTTTCTGGACAAAGAGCAATTCGTCCTCGCCTGTAACTATATCGACCTTTTCGCCCGATTCAATATCCGTGTGATATACGGATATTGCGTCAAAGCGGTAATTCAGCCCGTTATATTTCACCCGAACCTTCCCGTAGCCGCTGCCTGCTATATTTTCAAGTGCGACAGCCTCGTATCCCGTAAGATCATCGGGCTTCGGCGCTTTGCCGTTCACAAAACTTTTCACGGCAGGAGAAAGAAAGTGCATACCGATAAAGTTCACAATAAAGCCCATTGCAATATCGGCGGGAACTATGAAGTACCACGGCAGTGAAAGCTGCAGCAGCATCAGCCCGAAATATCCGAATACAGCGGTAAATACCGCATATCCGTATATCCCTTGAGGAATAAACTGCTCGATAGGTATAGTCCTGCCCTTCGGCAGTCTGAAGCCGAGGTTTATTTTCAGCCTGAAGAACAGCAGCATTACAAGAAGTCCGCATATGCCGACAGTACCAAGTACGGCGCAGACTATAAACAGTACACGCATATTATTCCTTATTTTCGGATTTGGGAATAACGGTAAGGCGTACCTTTACTATTCTTCTTTCGCTGACTTTAAGAACCGTTATTCTGAAATCGTCTGTTGTAACGCTTTCGTTTGTTTCAGGGATCTTGCCGAAAAGCTCAAGCACCCAGCCGCCGACGGTCTTTGCGTTGCCATCTATTTTCGGACTATCTCCCGTGCGGTTATGCCAGTAACGCTTGAAAGCGGTCAGCGATACATCGCCGTTGACGTTGAACTCGTTTTCCGATACGAATGTGACAGGGGCGATTATCTCATCGTTCTCGTCCCATATTTCACCGACAAGCTGTTCGAGTATGTCTTCAAGAGTAACTATACCGAGCGTTCCGCCGTACTGGTCGAGTACGACAGCCATATGTACCTTGTCCTTCTGCATCTGCTTCATTATATCGCTTATCTTCATCAGATGAGGAACATAGTGGATCTCCTGCATTATATCACGCAGTAAGAACGTTTCGTCATCTTTTTTGGTAAGATATTTCTTGAAAAAGTCTTTCTGGCTCACAAAGCCGATAATGTGGTCTATAGAGCCTTCGTAAACGGGAAGTCTTGAATATTCCTCGTTGATGAAGGTTTCCTTTACTGTTTCAATATCTTCGTTTACATCGACCGCAATGACGTCTACACGGTGAGTGATTATCTCATCAACTACCGTTTCGTCAAATTCAAGAGCAGACTTCACAAGGTCACGCTCCTGTTCTTCAAGTACGCCCTCGTCCTCGATTTCGTCTATTATAGCCATAAGCTCCTGTTCTGTTACGGTAACCTCCTTCTTGTTGCCGAACAGCTTGTTTGCAAGCTTTTTAAGCAGTATAAATAAAGCCGACAGGGGAGTGAATATGAATGTAAGGAATGTGATTATTCCGCTCGTTGCGACCGTCATCCCTTCCGAGTGGTCTTTCGCAAGGCTTTTCGGCATTACCTCACCGAATGTGAGTATCACAAGCGTCAATACCACTGTCGATACGAGCGCCGCATTGTCAGGACCTACTATTGCTGTCGCAAGTATAGTACCGAGCGAAGATGCGGTTATGTTTACTATGTTGTTGCCGATAAGTATTGTTGTGATAACCTTATCGTATCTGTCAAGCAGTTTAAGCGCCATTTTAGCGCCCTTAGAGCCGTTTTCAGCCATGCTTTTGAGCCTTATGCGGTTAGCACCGGTAAGTGCCGTTTCACTGGCGGAAAAGAACGCCGAACAGGCGATCATTATTATGATTATTACGAGTAATTGTATTTCCATACGTTAAAATATACCTCTTCTTTTTGATATAGGCGGTACAGTTTCTTCTGCAGCCTGCTAAAAAATATATGCACATTAATATTACCATATCTGCGGCACACGGTCAATATTTTTATCTGAAATTTTACTTTTTTCTTCCACTAAGGCCGATACTATTTATAATTTACACGTTAATACTTGAACTTGAAAGCAGAATGTGATATACTTAATTGTATTATTGCATATAAAGAACGAAAGAAGAGGAAGAGCTATGGCAAAGAAAAGAATAGCCGTGCTGTTCGGCGGTGCGTCCGCTGACCATGCCGCTTCACTGCATACCGCATACAGCGTTCTCAGCTCCTTACCCAAGGAGATCGAGCCGCTTGCAATAGGCATCACAAGAGCAGGAAGATGGCTTTTTTATCCCGGTAGCTATGAGAATATAAAAGACGGCAGCTGGGAGCAGGACAGCGACTGCTGTTCGTGCGTGATAAGCCCCGATATGACGAACAAGGGCGTTATAAAGATAATTTCCGACGGCGAAAGCACTATTCACCGTATAGATGCCGTGTTCCCCGTGCTTCACGGAAAATACGGCGAGGACGGCAGGGTACAGGGCTTGTGCAAGCTGGCAGGCCTTCCCGTCATCGGCAACGATTTTGCGGCGGCGGCACTGTGCAACGACAGACGCATAATGGACCTTGTGCTGTCCGACAGCAACATAAAGGTTATCGAGAACGTAACCTTGCACCGCAGTGAGATGAACGATATGACGGCGGCGATAAAAAAGATAACCGGCAAGCTGAGCTTCCCGATATACACAGCACCGACAAGCTGCTCAACATCGGTCGGCGCCTGCAGGGCAGAAAACGAAAAGGAACTTGAAGAAGCGATAAAGGCGAGCTTTTCGCACCACCCCTATATCATAGCCGAGAGTGCCGTTAAAGGCAGAGAGCTTACCTGTGCCGTACTCGGCGCAAAGCATCACGATGAGCGGGTAGCGATAGGCGAGCTTGTAAGAACAGACGACAGCATTGATAAGCTGTCCGAATATATAGCGTCTACATCGGAGCTTAAAGTGCCTGCAAAGCTGGACGGCCTTACTCAGAACAAGATAAAGCAGACAGCAAGAGCCGCATACGATGCACTTTCCTGCAAGTGCTTTGCAAGAGTCGATATGGTGCTTGACAATGACGGAGAGGTCTATGTAAGACGTGTAAGAGGAATACCCGGCCTTGACAGACAGAGCATATTCACAAGGCTTGTGACAGAAAGCGCATACAGCTACGAGGAAATGCTGAGAATGCTCATCGGCGCTGTAGTTGACCTCGATTGAGGCTTTGAAAGGAACAACGGATAATAAATGAAAAAGAACGTATGTATTACGATAAAAAGTACGCAGACGGTAGATCAGGATAAGGATTCCACCGAGTTGTTTACATTCGGCGCTATGGAAAGCACCGAGAACGGCTTCCGTCTGTATTACGATGAAAGCGAGGCTACCGGTTTTGCCGGAAGCTCAGTGACGCTTGAGGTGACCGATGAAATGGTGACTATGACAAGGAGCGGCAAAGCCATCAGTTCCTTGTTCATAGAAAAAGGAAAGAAGCACCACTGCCATTACGGTACGGAGTTCGGCGACTTTATGATAGGCGTATGCACTGATGAAATAAGAAACGAGCTTGAAGAAACGGGCGGAGAAATATATCTTAAATATACGCTCGACATCAATTCAAGCTATATGTCGGAAAATGAAATGTTTATAAATGTCAAGGAGTGTAACTGATGAACAATATGATAGAGCTTGCTAAACAGCAGGTAAAGGAAACGGTAATGAACGCACTGGGCAGACTTGTTGCCGAGGGCAAGATAGAGGCAGTACCCCTGCCGGCTTTCAATGTTGAGCGTCCTGCAGACGTATCGCACGGAGATTTCTCCTGCAATGCCGCAATGGCAAGTGCAAAGGCACTCAGAAACAATCCGAGAGCAATAGGTCAGATGATAGCCGATGCCGCAGTGCTTGAAGGCACAGTATTCGAAAAGATTGAGGTCGCAGGACCGGGCTTTCTGAATTTCTTTATAAGCCCCTTATGGTTCAACGAAACTGTCGGCGAGGTTATTTCAAGCGGCAGCGACTACGGTAAGACCGAGCTTGGCAAGGGCAAGAGAGTGCTTGTTGAATTCGTATCGGCAAACCCCACAGGCCCTATGCACATCGGTAACGCAAGAGGCGGCGCACTCGGCGACAGCTTATCTTCCGTACTTCAGTTTGCAGGCTATGAGGTAGAGCGTGAATTCTATGTAAACGATGCAGGAAACCAGATAGAAAAGTTCGGCAAATCGCTGTCCATAAGATATATGCAGATAGCTGACGGCAACAAGGCTGATGTTATCGCATCATACGGCGATGATGACGTATGCCGCAAGATATTTGAAGATGAAGAAAACTTCCCTATGCCCGAGGACGTTTACAAGGGTGTTGACATAATCGAACACGCATATAATTTCTATAAGATAAACGGCGACAAGTTTGTAAACGCAGATGAGGAAAGCCGTAAGTCCGCACTGGTAGAATACGCTCTGCCGCTCAACATAGACGGACTTGAGAAGGATCTTGCGAAATACCGTATCGTATACGACACATGGTTCAGAGAAAGCTCGCTTCACAAGAGCGGTGCGGTAAAGCAGATCGTTGATATGCTGACCGAAAAGGGTCAGACATACGAAAAGGACGGTGCGATCTGGTTCAAGGCATCCGATTTCGGTGACGATCAGGACAGAGTTCTTGTCCGTGCAAACGGTATCCCTACCTACTTCGTACCCGATATTGCATATCACTATAACAAGCTCGTTACAAGAGGCTTTGACAAGGCGATAGACATTCTCGGTGCAGACCACCACGGATACATCGCAAGAATGAAAGCCGCCCTGACAGCGCTCGGCGTTGACGCAAGCAAGCTTGATATTGTTATAATGCAGATGGTAATGTTGGTCAGAAACGGTGAAACGGTAAAGCTGTCAAAGCGTTCAGGCAAGGCTATAACGCTTTCGACACTTCTTGACGAAGTACCGATAGATGCGGCAAGATTCTTCTTCAATTTAAGAGATCCCAACACGCACCTTGAATTTGACCTTGAGCTTGCCATTGAGGAAAGCTCAAACAACCCCGTGTTCTACGTTCAGTACGCTCACGCAAGAATATGCAGCATTCTGCGCCGTATGGAAGAAGAAGGCACAGGCTACAGAAACATTCCCGTATCGGAGCTTAACTTCAATCATCCCGCAGAGCTTGCGCTTATACGTCATATTGCGGCTCTGCCGAACTGCATAAACGAAGCGGCAAAGGATTATAATCCCTCAAAGATAACAAAGTATCTGTGCGACCTTGCACAGCTTTTCCACAAGTTCTACGACAACTGCAAGATAAAGGGCGAGGAGGAGAATATCCTTCAGTCAAGACTTTCTCTTTGCGTTGCCACAAAGACAGTATTCAAGAATCTGCTCGATCTGCTTAAGGTCGATGCACCCGAAAAAATGTAACTTCAGAAAGGAATCAATATGGACAGCAATCCCGTCAGTCAGGATATACCTATACGATTGCCGATACTGCTTGACGGCGGTACCGGCACAGGACTTGAAAAATACGGCTACGACCATACCGTTTCAACGGCTCAGTTTGTCTGCGAGCATCCCGAAGCCCTTACGCAGCTTCAGCAGGGCTTTCTTGACGCAGGCTCGCAGATACTCTACACCGCAACACACGGTGCAAACCGTGAGAATCTGAAGGCATACGGTGTCGAGGACAAAACAGAACAGCTTAATGCCGCCGCCGCAAAGATAACCTATGACAGCTTTCACGAAAAGGCGCTCATTGCAGGCTGTCTGTCGTCAACGGGACTTTACATAGAGCCTTACGGCGACTACACGTTTACCGAGATAATGTCGGTCTACAGACAGCAGGTAAAGGCTTTATCGCCTTACTGCGATATGTTTGTTATCGAAACTGTGCCTGCGCTGTGGAATATGAGAGCCGCCGTGCTTGCCTGCAAAAAGGAAAACAAGCCGATAATAGCAACAATGAAGGTTGACGAGGACGGAGAAACCGCAATAGGCACAAATGTGCTGTGCACATTGCTTGTATTGCAGGCTATGGGTATATCGGCATTCGGTCTTAACTGTACCTCGGCAGATCTTTGCCCCGATATTATTTCCGAGATTGCTCCGTATGCGAAAATTCCTCTTATAGTAAAGCCGAGCGCCGTATATGAACAGGACGGCGAAAGGCAGAGCATATCGCCCGAAGAATTCGCATTCGCCGTAAAGAAGTCGGTTCTAAGCGGCGCTGAGATCGCAGGCGGTTGCTGCGGTACGGGAAAAGAGCATATCGCCGCACTGCGTGAAATGTTTGCATCTCTTGATGCGTCCGAGATTGATCCCGTTGAAAAGCAGGATACCTCTCTCGCACTTGCGACCGAAAACCAGATGTTCTTCTTAGACCCCGAAACAACGGAGTTCTCGCCTGCGGTTGAATGCGGTCCTTATATGGAGGACGACATTGCACAGATGTGCGGCGAAAGCTATGATGTCCTGACAGTAAGCATAAACTCTCCCGATGACGCTATCGACTTCGGCAGGAATATGCACATGGCTACACTGCCTGTAGCGTTTTTATCGGATGACGAGATCTCGCTCAAGATGGCACTTATGCTGTATCAGGGCAGAGCGATAATAGACAGAAAATCACTTATAGAGCCAGAAAAGCTGGAGGCTATGGCTGAAAAATACGGCGCTGTGCTGTATTAAACAGCCGATATATTCTTCATCACGGAAGGAAACACGGAATGTACAAATCTGAAAAGCTATACTACCGAAAAGCGTTCTTTATGGCAATGATAATGGGTGTTATACTCTTTTTGCCGTTTGTTCTCATAGACGGCGGATATTTCATCTATTACGGCGATTATAACGCTCAGCAGATACCTTTTTATACACTTTGCAATCAGGCAATTAAAAACGGCAGCTTTATGTGGAGCTGGCAGACGGATCTCGGTGCAAACTTCATCGGTTCATATTCGTTCTATACGCTCGGAAGCCCGTTCTTCTGGCTGAGTATGCCGTTCCCGGCGGAGTTTGCAAAATATCTTATGGCACCATTGCTGGTGCTTAAAATATCGTGCTGTTCGCTGTTTGCTTTCGCATATATCAGAAGATTTGTAAGAAAGCCGCAGTCGGCGCTTATCGGCGGACTGCTGTACGCATTCTCCGGCTTCTCGATGTACAATGTGTTCTTCAACCATTTCCACGAGGCTATGGTCGTATTCCCTCTTATGCTTATAGCCCTTGAAGAAACCGTAGTAAACAAGAGGAGAGTGTTCTTTGCGCTTACTGTTGCGCTCAACGCATTTGTAAACTACTTCTTCTTTATCGGAGAATGTATTTTCCTTGTGATTTATTTTCTGTGCAGGCTCACCGACCCCAAGTTCAAGATTACGGTTAAAACGTTCCTTGTGCTTGCGTTTGAATCGGTCATCGGCGTTGCGCTTGCAGGCGCAATGTTCGTTCCTGCAATATTGACCTGTATAGATACGCCCCGTTCAAGCAATACTTTAAACGGATGGAATCTCGTATTCCATAATCCCGCACAGAGATACGGACTGATTTTCCAGAGCCTGTTTTTCCCTGCGGATATTCCTGCAAGACAGAACTTCTTCCCCGATTCATCGGCAAGATGGGCAAGCGTATCGGCATATCTTCCGCTTTTCTCTATGGCAGGTGTCATATCGTTCATCAAGTACAAGAAAAAACACTGGGCAAAGTGGCTTATGCCGATATGCCTTCTGTTTGCGCTTATCCCCGTTCTTAATTCCAGCTTCGTGCTTTTCAACAACAACTATTACACACGCTGGTTCTATATGCCGATACTTGTCGCTTGCTTTATGACGGCTTATGCCCTTGAAAACAGCGAGATAGATATGAAGTACGGCCTTAAGTGGTGTGGATTTGCCGTAGTGCTTATATCTATGGTCGGAATACTTCCGTCTGAGGTATCGAAGGACATAGTCGATATCGGCACGGGAGATACGACAACAACAAAGGTGACCGAGCTTTTCAAATTGCCTAATGAGAAGCTGCCGTTCTGGATTTCCGTCGCTCTTGCAATAACCGCAATTTTAGTATGCTTCCTCCTTGTAAGAAACAAAGCGAAGATCAGAACAAATAAATTCCTGCAAAAATCCTATTGCTTTACTATGGTTGCGTGCCTTGGCTTCTCGTACTACACGCTGATATACGGCAGAGCGATAGGTCCGAAGGTGGGCGATTACAACAATATTGTAAACGCTACGATAGAGCTTGACGATGACAGCTTCTACAGGGTAGAAACCTACGGAGTTACCAATAACGCAAATATGCTGTGGGGAATGTACGGCTTCCGCAGCTTCCACAGCATTCTTCCCGGCTCTGCATTTGAGTACTACAGTGGAATGGGATTCAACCGTTCGGTAAATACCGATCCCGACGGATCATATTACGCTATGCGCTCGGTAAATTCCACAAAATATCTCATTATTCAAAGCTACAAGCTGGAGTACAGCGATACGGTAACGTTGCTTGAAAATCTCAAGAACTTTGAGAAGATTGACGAGCAGGACGGATTTACCATATTCAAGAACAAGGCTTATATCCCGATAGGCTATTCGAACAGCTACTATATTTCCGATGACGAGTACGAAAAGATTGCTAAGAGCAACCGTGACAATATGCTCGCCCGTGCTGTCGTGCTGACAGATGAACAGATTGAAAAATACGGCGATATTCTGCCCGAGCTTGAACCTGACAGATATTCCGATTTCAACTATGATACATTTGAAAAGGATGCACAGGAGCTTGCAAAGACGGCTGTAGATACGTTCACACCTACGGCAAACGGCTTTAAGGCTACATCCTCGTTCACTGAGGACAGATTCGTTACGTTCACTGTACCGTGGGAAAGCGGCTGGAGCGCAACGATCAACGGCGAGAAAGCCGAGATAGAAAAGGTAAACCGTGGCGTGATGGGAATAAAAGTACCTGCAGGCGAATGCAATATAGAATTCAATTATGTCACACCCGGACTTAAGGCAGGCGTTGTCTGCACGGTCGGAGCGGCATTTATTATCGTTATATATTACATCGTTCTGAAAAAGGTATTCAGATATAAGCCGAACCCCAATGTTCATCTGTACGAACAGCAACAGCTTGATACCGTTATAAATCATAACGCATATATCAGGACGATAGAAAAAACGGTTGACGAACAGCTTGAAAGCAGTGAACTGTCTGAGAGAGATAACGGCAGTGATGAAAGCAACGAAAATGCGGATATATCCGATGATGATACAGCAGAATAAACCGCAGAAAAGAGGACAATATGCATTTATTTGAAAAGACAATCGACAGTGAAGTAAAGTACGAGGGAAAGATTCTCACCGTATGCTCGGATAAGGCGGAGCTTGAAAACGGTGCGATAGTATCCCGTGACGTTATCCGCCACAGCGGCGGTGTGGGCGTTGTTCCTGTTACAGATGAGGGAGATGTCCTGTTTGTAAGGCAGTTCAGATACCCGTTCCAGAAGGTACTTATGGAAATTCCCGCAGGAAAGCTCAACGCAGGCGAAGATCACGCAGAAGCCGGCAGGAGAGAGCTGCAGGAGGAAACAGGCTGCACCTGCAAGCAGTTCAGATATATGGGATATATGATTCCTACACCGGCATACTGTCAGGAGATAACGCATATGTACCTTGCGACAGGACTTGAGGGCGGAAAGCAGAACCTTGACTATGACGAATTTCTTGAGGTCGTGAAGATACCGCTTGATAAAGCCGTTGAAATGGTTATGAACGGCGAAATCGAGGACGGAAAGACACAGCTCGCTTTACTTAAAGCAAAGATGATCCTCGGCTGATCGACCGCATATAATTAACTCTATTGACTGAAAGGACAGGAGTACAATGGAAGATTTCCTTACAGGAAAAAAGCACGTTCATTTTATCGGCATAGGCGGAAGCGGTATGTATCCGCTGGCGCAGATACTTCACAGCAAGGGCTTTTATCTTACAGGCTCTGACAATAACGAAACAGAAACGCTAAAAGCGGTACGCAATATGGGAATACCCGTATATATGGGGCAGAGAGCCGAAAATATAGAGGGTGCTGACCTTATAGTATACACTGCGGCTATAATGAGCGATAATCCTGAGCTTATCGCCGCTAAAGCAAGCGGTGTAAAGACCGTAGAACGCTGTGAGCTGCTCGGACTTGTTACAAGCTGGTACAATAAGGCTGTATGCGTATCAGGCACACACGGCAAGACAACAACATCTTCAATGCTGACGCATATGTATCTTGCGCAGAACGTTGACCTTTCTACCGTTATCGGTGGAAAGCTGAAAGCTATAGGCGGCAGCGGAAGGGCAGGCTCAAGCGATGTTATGGTATGCGAGGCGTGCGAATTCTCAAATACGTTCCTGCACCTGTTCCCCAATATTTCTATAATACTGAACATTGACGCAGACCACCTTGATTTCTTCAAGACAATGGATAATCTCAGAGCGTCATTCACGAAGTTCTGCGATAATACGACCGACATTCTTGTCGTAAACGGCGATGATGAAAATACGATGAGAGCGGTTAAGGCATCGGGCTTTAACAAGCAGATCATCACATTCGGAAAGACCGACAAGAACAGATATTACCCGGAAAATATCAAGCGCATATCCGATTTTCAGACCGACTTTGACCTTATGGAAAACGGCAGTAAGATAGAACGTATATCAATACACGTTCCCGGTGCGCATAACGTGCTTAATGCGGTAGCCGCCTGTGCCGCCGCACTTGCTACGGGAGTTACCCCCGAAAACATCAATAAAGGACTCAGCACATTCTGGGGTGCAGGAAGAAGATTTGAACGTCTTGCGACTATCGGAGGCATAACCGTTGTTGACGATTACGCTCATCACCCTGCCGAAGTAGCCGCAACATTAAAGACGGCAAAGGCTATGCAGGATTTCAAGCGTGTATGGGCTGTACATCAGCCGTTCACCTATTCGAGAACCTATACTCTGATGGATGATTTCGCCTCAGCACTTGAAATAGCTGACAGGGTTGTGCTTACCGAGATAATGGGCAGCCGTGAAAAGAACACATACAACGTCTATTCTGCCGACCTTGCGGCCAAGATTCCCGGTTGCAAGTGGTTCCCCACCTTTGAAGAAGTGGCACGTTATGTTGCAGACAACGCAGAAAGTGGAGATATGATAATCACGCTCGGCTGCGGCGATGTGTATAAGGTCGCATTCAGGATTGAGGAGATTCTGAGAGAGAAGTACGGCGAGTAATTCAAATAATTCGACATTTTAAAGCTGTTCGCATTAATTTGCGGACGGCTTTTTTACAGCTTTTATTGACCACTTTGGATAATTATGCTATAATTTAATATATCAAGAACATAAAAGGAGAAAAAATGGGACTTGGAATATTTAACAAACTTTCGGCACCGATAGTTCTGAAAGAAGACAGCAATGCCGAAGAACAGTTAAGACAGATGGAATATTATCTGCTCGTTGCTCCCGAAGCCACAAAGCAAGTTATAGAGCGTGACAAGCAATTCGTAAAATACGGTATAGCAGGGGAAAATGCTATTATGTATGAACTGAAAAACAGTCATATTCCTATGTATATAATTCATGATTTGTACTTGGAATATAACGGCTGTACCGCTCAGATTGATTTTCTTATTATAACCAGAAAAGTAACAATACTAATTGAAAGCAAAAATCTTTACGGTAATATTTTTGTTGACAGCAATGGCAATTTCATACGCAGAACAGGAAACGGAAAAACGTTCAGACAAGAAGGCATGTACAGCCCGATAACGCAGAATGAAAGACATCTGGCTCTTATAAAAGAAATGCGCAAAGGCACCAAAAACTTTTTGACAAGAGGATTGTTTGAAAACAATTTTGATAACAATTACCGTTCACTTATTGTAATGGCTAACACTAAAAGTATTATAGATTACAGATATGCTCCGAAAGACATAAAGGATAAAATCGTCAGAGCGGACGGACTTGTAAGAAAAATCAATGAGATCTGTTCTGATAACAATATCAGCGAAATGTCGGATAAGCAGATGAAAGAACTGGCTGATTTCTTTATGGCTCATCATACTCTTAACAAGAAAAATTATACGGCTAAATATCAGAATATGATAAATCAAGAAACAGCGAAAGAAACGCCTTATAAGCCCATTTCCTGTTCTTTAGCGAAAGATAACGCTTCTATCACGCAATGCGTTGCCACACCCTTATGCACTGCCGATATAAGCGGATTCGATGCTACCTTATTGGCAAATATGGCTGATGAAAATATAGCCAACTATGAAAACATGCCTTTATACAAGGCGCTTAAACAATACCGTTACGAAAAGAGCAAAGCCGAAAACATCAAGGCATATTATGTATTTAAGAATGATGAACTGATAGAAATTATCAAGCTGATGCCAACTGCCCCTGAACAACTCAAGAGTATAAGAGGATTCGGTGAGGGGAAAATACAAAAATACGGCAATGAAATTGTAAATATTGTTAACAAGTACCGGTAAATAACTGCCCCTCTGCATCTTTACAGAGGGGTTTATTTTGTTATTGATAAACTTACTTTGCATTGATTGTCATTTTATTTTTTGCAAATTTCTTTGTACGAAGTATCTGAATACATTCCTTTTCCTCAAAAATTCCGCTGTCATCAAAACAATCTCACACTCCCACACAACTCATAATGCCTACTTTCACAATTAACCTACACAAAAAAACACCCCTGCGTTGCATTAAATTGCAACGCAGGGG